>MDTC01060380.1_pt1 | contig 18677 bp, 17 predicted proteins | sample 811181 | NCBI WGS metagenome assembly MDTC01 (sample SAMN05326644, study PRJNA326480) | marine metagenome | isolation source: seawater | place: Pacific Ocean: North | collected 2011
AATGAATAGGTCGTCGGTTCAATTCCGACCAGTGGCTCTCCCGCTTTTACAAGGACTCCCACCCGTGGCATTTATGTCCCATGACGGAATCGGAACGGAAGCAACAATTGATAGAAATTCAGTGGAAGGCATGGCCCAAGGCCCGATTGGAGAAATTAGGGCCAACGCAGTTGAACCTTCTGGCGGGGATGTTCGTTACGGAGAAGAACAATCTTTCGCTTCCCGTAGTGGTGGGGCTACTGGAGGAGGTCGAAGAATACTTCCCTGAGGAAATGATACACTCGTCGACACACTTAAATCAGCTGATTCAAATCGGCTCAGAGTCCTTGGCATAAGCGAGGAGCAGCGTCAAAAGGTTCAATAGCCCTACCCCAGCCAAACCCCACCAGTGATCTACTCCCGAGGATGTCGGACCACTTCCTTCAAATTCCGGAGTAACAGCACATTTTTGGCAGCCGTTTAAGGATTTCTAGTCAAATCTACAACTGGCGCGCGAGGTTCGTTTTTAGTGGTACGTAATCCACAAAAAGGGGATAGATGATGGAGTTTTACTTTTTATACTGATCTATTAATGCCGGTAAAAATAAATTTGGCCTCGTTGTGCTAGAATCTACCGTTCAATAGTTCTGGAGACCACATTTAGTGCCCAAATGCACGCTTCAGTCCCGAAGGCTCAATTTGTTGGCAAATAATCTTTTATTCTGTCACAAATTGAACTCGCTTCTGCCAATGAAAATGGGATGTTCAAGAGAAGAGTCCCCTCTACTTCCCAACTCCAGAAACACACCTCGATACTTTCATGTCAATCCAGGAACACACCGCCGCCCTCGAAGCCAACCCCGCTGACTGGGAATTGAGATACAAACTTGTTGCAGCTCTTGTCGCTGAGGGCCAGCACGATGCCGCCGTCAATGCCGTCAATCTAGGGGAAGAACTCCCGCGGGAAGCGGCGCCCTGGCTTTTCGCGGCCAAGTGCTACGCTGCAGTAGGAGCGCTGGAGCAGGCTCGTGGACTCGTTGATAGCTCACTCCAGTTCGACCCCGACTATGAGCCGGCGAAGGCATATCAAAAGGAACTCGAGACTGCAATCGCTGCAGCCGTTCCGGTAGAAGTCATCGAGGAAGAAACCGTTGCTAAATCGGTCTCATCGGAACCCGTTGAAGTAAAAGAGGGTGATGAGAAGGAAGTCGTTGTTGTTACTGTCGTTGCAGACGATGAGGAAGATGGAGAACAAGGACTGCCTGCCCCGGCCATCGCCGAGATTGTACTCGATGCTAATGACGATAATCCTATCACTCTCCCCGCCGTGAGCTTTGAAAGCCACGAGATGGATGCCCTCCGTGCCGCAGAAGAAGAGTCCAAAAGAATCGTCGAAGCCGGAATCCGTCGGGATAAGATGAACTCGGTCGTAATTACCGTTCTGCTGCACGTCGTCATCATCGTAGGCTTGATGCTGGTCGCCACCAAAGTGCCGCCCAATGTGCCCCCGCAGATTGTTGCTTCGGCCGCTAATGAACAACAGGAGGAAACCATCGAGAACACCAAGATGGAAAAGCCGACTGTGACACCGACGGCGACCAACACGGCGGTAGCTGACATCGTCTCCGTCGACGCGACGTCGAGTTTCAGTGTGTCCAACATGGACGTCGAGATCGCCGATGTATCCGTAGAATCCGGACTCATGTTCTCTCCATCTATGAGCATGGGCATGCCCACTTCAAGCGAGTCAAAGATGATGTTCGGTCAACCGATGGAAGGTAACGTTCTCGGCGTCATTCTCGACGTTTCTGGATCGATGGCGGAATACCTCCCAGCTGTCGTTCGCGAGGTCGACAAAAACTTCAAGGACGCTCCCGTTGTCTACGTGCGGAACATGCTCGTTCGCGCCGGAAAAGAGTCCGACAACGAGGAGATCCGTCTCATCATTCCCGAGGAAGTGAAGCCTTACTATGAATTCGAAGATCAAGGCCGAACGCGGTCGCCCTTCTGGTTCCTCTGGAACGATCTTCCTCGCAAGGCCCCTCAGCGCTATGTTGATCGCCTTATCGAAACTTACAAAACTCGCCCAAACCAGTTCATTAGCGTAGGGAGTGACTGGGGCCACCGAGGCCGCGTCGTTGAAGCTGTTAGCTTCCTGCTTGAGCAAAAAGTCGACTCCCTCTACATCTTTTCCGACTTTGAGGATTTCGTGGACGAAGATGTCGCCGCAGATCTGGGTTCCAGACTTGGTCGACAGAAGATACGCACCTACCTCCAACCCGCCGAGAAGACGACCGAATTCCTCGACGTGATGACCAAAAAGGTCGCTAACAAGACGCTCGGTCGCCAGATGCCTTCACTCGTTTCCATTCTCAGCGGTCCGACCGAAGACAAGCTCACTTCACTCATGCCACCACGTGACGAGCCAACCGCCGTCTCCAATGATATGGTCACCTACGCCAAGCCGCGTCCAGAAGCGGTTAGCACTGGATGGTATGCCGAGAAACCAAACAAAGACTGGTATGAGATCCACCGTTTGTCAGAGCCGGAATACGACGCCGTCTTCTACGGACCGCAGGCCAGAGTCCACCTCTACCTTAAGGACGCAAACGGCCAGTATATTCAAAACCCGATCATCTTCTGGTATCACTCATGGAAAGACATCCCGGATCATCCCGATCCTCGTTACCGCCGCCGGCGCCGCAACTTCGACCGCATGGCTGAGGAGCCGACATTTGATGGTGAGGAAATCGTCTGGAAAATGATCTTAGAGGATGAGATGGAGTTCAACGTCCACCTCTACCTCGGCCGCAAAGGGATGTATGCCACTTACACCGCTACCAATGCGGAAGATCTTGCAGAACTAGGTGACCAGACTACGAACCACAACACTCACATTTCCTTCCGTATGCCGTCGTTGGCAAGGGAACGAGAGGACCGCTACTATGGCTTTGACTTTCCTGATGAGGGCATCAAACTCGACGAGATTCGCGAAGCGGTTAAGCCTAATCAGGTAGTTCTGAATCTTCCACGCCAGTTCCGCGATCGATTCGCGACCAACTGGTCTCAGGCCGGCTTCGAACCGGGCTACAATACGATTCCCTACAACGTTCTTGTTCGACGTTACCCTATCGGAATTCGTGATCTTGTCGCTGAGGGTCCATCATTTGCCGGTCGTAAATTTCATGCTCGGACAACGAGTAACAAAGTTCTCTTGAGTGGCGGTGCCGGCAGGGCTGATACCGAGCCGTGGGAAGGCTTCTATGCCTCGCTCCATCGCAACCACGAGAATCGCGATCGCTTCACCAAGACCGAGGCCATAGAAATTGAGATCGAGTAATCTCACTTGCCACACCGGTTCTATCGAAGAGGCGTTCTATTTAGAAGGCCTGCCTAATGGGTCCCTCTTCTGATTTCAGAGCCCTCGAAGTAGACACGAATTCGATAAATTGTCCTCGGGGAATACTCGATTGCACCCGTTTCCAAATTAAAACGTTGTGGAACCTTAGTAAGCTGCTTGTCGACCACCGCGTGATAGCCACGCTCCGAAAAAATATCAATTAACATGCCTAAAGCGAGCGGGTCGGAAAAGACCTCGTCTTCGTTGTTGATTACCGCTCGCCCGGAAATAGCATGGCGTTCGATGATCGGGATAAACTTCGAGTTGATCACTTCGATGACTTGATTAAACAACTCGCAGTGGTAACGCTCAAAATTATCGAGGCGTTTCACCAACTCCTGCCTAGCATGAACTACAAGTTCGCTGGCTAACGGAATCCCCCGGATCGCTTCGAACGTTTCAGATTCAAGCTCCAGTGAACTTTGATACTGAAGTTCGTCGAGAATATTCTGCTCCACTTCTTCAAAAGCCCCCTGAGCGTTGATCAAATGGTAAAAGAAAACCTCGCGTAACGACCGGAGTGCATCCCAGGTGCTTTCCTTGAATATTCGATAACGCTTCTTAGCCGCCTCCACATCGATGTCAGTCGCCCTCAGCTCCTGCAACTCCCCTACTCCAGTCGTTCGGACCTCCTCGTTATGATCGGCAACCTGTCGACCCCGAAGCAATTGGCGATCCACACTGGTTTTTTCGTCAACGAACAACACCATCACGTGGATGGTCGGCATGCGGAAGTCACTGGCGAGTTCTGTTTCCGCATAAGTACGATGTAAGAGGCTGATTTTCTGAACCAACAACTTCATGCATTCGACCTGAATTTTGGTTCGAGGAAATCCATCCAGAACCGCCCCGTCGCGAAACTCGGCTCCCATCATCTTGCGAAGTAAAATTCCCATCACTTCGCGGTCTCCAACCAGCATACCTTTGTCCTTGAGCGCGTTCGCTTCCGGGCTATTGAGTAGGGAGCTGACCACGATGGGAGGACAGGTAAATCCGCGCGCCTTCATGATAAACTCCGTGTTTGTGCCTTTTCCAGCTCCAGGAGCACCGCCAAGAAGAATAATCTCTTTTGGAAAACGTAAACTTTCGACCCCAAACTTCTCTTCGAGATCGCTCCACACCGCGTTGAAAATTAACTGTGCGTCTTTAATATCCACCTCAGTGACCGGCGTTCCCGCCAGACCCTCGACATCGAGTTCCTCCATGCCGTTTTTGTCCGCTCTAAAATCACTTCCTGCAAGTCCAAATCCATTCGCAGTGCTTTCTCGTCATCTTCTCTGGCCAAAGAGCGAAGTTTTCACTTAAGGTTTTCCAGAATTTTCAAAAATGAGGGGAAGGCTTTTGCCACAGTCGACGTGCCACTGCATATCCCCGCCCAACTTTGACAGCACCGTTTCCCGTGACAGCAAACTCCCGATGAGAAAACGAGAAAGCTCATCCGTCTCGCACGTCACCTCGCGGTAACTCACCGGCTTCCCCTTTTCTCCTGCCACGTTGAGGTTAAGACTCACGACAACCATCCAGACTAATTGACGCTTCATGAGATTATTTTATAAGTAAACCGCTACCTACTCATTACCTGATGGCGTCACTCCCATAAGATAGCGACTTCATGTCCCAAAAAAGAGTCGCCGTAGCTTCCGCAACGCTGGCATACTGGTATCCCATGAAAAAGTCTTCCACCTGCTGCGCTCTCCTTCTCGGCGCAACCTCTTTTCTCTTTGCGGCGCCCGACAAAACGCCAGAGGGATTCACCTCACTGTTCAATGGTAAGGACCTTTCTTACTGGATCATTCCGCAGGGCGATAATGGTCACTGGAAGGTGCTCGACGGGATCATCGACTACGATGCCCAGTCCGAAGCCACCAACCCGAAAAACAAACATCTCTGGACCGCAAAAGAATATGGTGACTTTGAACTTCGTATCGACTGGCGCATCAAGGAAACGACCGGCTTCTACGAGGTTCCCTACGTCCTTCCTGATGGATCTTACGTGAAGGACGAGAAAGGCAAGAAAATCACTCACCCTATCAAGAACGCTGATTCCGGTATTCTCCTGCGTGGCAACATGACCTACCAACTCAACATTTGGTGCTGGCCGATCGGCTCCGGAGAAATGTATGGCATCCGCAACAACGAGAAACAGCCACAGGAAATTCGCGCCGGGCTCACTCCCGCTCTGAATGCTGACAATCCGGTCGGTGAATGGAATACTTTCGTTATCACAATAAAGGAAGATCGTATCACCGTTGAATCCAACGGACATCTCATTATCGACAATGCCCTGATGCCTGGCGTTCCTGAAAAAGGACCAATCGGACTGCAACATCACGGCGGCAAAAAGGCAGATGGCACCTGGTCACCGGCATCGAGCCTTGTCCAGTTCCGCAACATCTTCATCAAGGAACTCTAAGTCCCGACACCAAACCAAATGAACCTGCCTTTCAGAAGACTTCTTCTTACCTTCGCTGCCCTTCCGGCACTTCTTATCGAAGCCGAGGATAACGATCCGACCTTCGGTCATTCGGTGCACGGTGAAGTCTTCAATGAGGGCCCGCGGCAAGCGGCCGTCCTCATCTCGGGAACTGGCAACGTTCATTTCGAGGTCACGACAAACTCTGAAGACGCCCAAGCTTTCTTCAATCAGGGTATCGGACAGCTCCATGGCTTCTGGGACTTCGAGGCGGAACGCAGCTTCCGTCAGGTTGCCTCCATCGATCCGGACTGCGCCATGGCCTACTGGGGAATGGCCATGGCCAATTACAAGAACAACGAGCGTGGACTGGGATTCATCGAAGAAGCGGTCAACCGCAAAGACATGACATCGGATCGAGAGCAACGCTGGATCGACGGCCTCGCCGCCTACTTTGAAAATCCAAAGGCTGATTTAAAGAAGCGTCTTCGGGATTATGTCCGCAGCCTCGAAGATCTTGCCTTCGACTATCCGGATGATATCGAGGCTCAGGCATTTCTCCTGAGACAAATTTACTACAACAATGGAAAAGGGCTGGCGATCCCGAGCCACTATGCCATCAATCTGCTCGCCGACCAGATTCTCACCACCTCACCTGATCACCCGGCCAACCACTACCAGATCCACCTCTGGGATCGCGAGGATGCCGAGCGTGCCCTCGCAGCCGCTGCCAACTGTGGTCCGGCCGCTCCCGGTATTGCTCACATGTGGCACATGCCCAGTCATATCTACTCCAAGCTCAAGCGCTACGAGGATGCGGCCTGGCATCAGGAAGCTTCCGCCCGTGTCGATCACGAACACATGATTCGGTTCCAAATCGTGCCTGATCAAATCCATAATTTCGCCCATAACAACGAGTGGTACATTCGGAATATGAACACGCTCGGGCAACTCGATCGTTCCGTTAAGCTAGCGACCAACATGATCTCGCTCCCCCGAGTGGCGAAGTTTAAAAACGACCAGAAAAAAGAAACGGAAGTGACTTCGACCTACGAGCCAAGAGGCAGCAGCTGGCAATTTGGTCGTCAGCGACTCCGCGATACCCTCGTAAGATTCGAACAGTGGGATACCTTGGTCGAGGAATCGGAAGGCGGTGTTCTTACCGCTGACGATGTCTCCATTCGCCAACGGGACTTCGATCGCTATGTCGGGATTGCCAAATTTGAAATCGGTGATCGTCAAGGTGCCGCCAAGCACCTCGCAGCACTCAATTCTGTGCTCGCGGAGAAAACGAATAGACGCGATGACGCGGTGAAGAAAGCTGCGACCAAAGCCACTGCAGCGAAAAAGAACGAGAAAGAAATCAAGGCCGCGACCGATGCTGCTGCCAAGCCATTCAAATCCGACATCGACACCTTTCAGAATTTCGTCAATGAACTGAACGTCTACAAAGCCCTCACGGCAATCCCTCCTCAACTCGATCTAGCCAAGGAATTGCTTCCCAAATTAAAGAACCTGGCCAAGTGGCGTCACGCCAGCCTCTGGTATCGCGCGGGAGATGATAAGCAGGCTCTGAAGCTGGCAAAGGAAGCGGTCACCGCAGCTGAAAACGAAGTCCTCCCCCTCGCAATGAAGGTGAGGGCACTTCACGCCAGCGGAAATACAGAGGAAGCACGCACTGCCTTCGAAGACCTGCGGCATCTCGCCTCGGTTGCCGACATTGATATTCCCGCTCTGGCCGCTCTCGCACCGGTGGCGAAATCGTTCGGCTACCCAGAGGACTGGCGACTCACCAATCCTCCCGCCGATGATCTTGGCGAGCGTCCCGATCTCGATAAACTCGGTCCCTTCCAGTGGTCGCCTCCCGCGGCTCATCCCTTCTCGTTGCCGGATGCTAAGGACGAAACCGTGAGCCTAGCTGACTACAGCGGACGGCCGGTGCTCGTCATCTTTTTCCTAGGTCGGGGCTGCACTCACTGTATGGAACAACTCAATGCGTTTGCGCCCATGACCGAAGACTATCGCAAAGCCGGCATCGAGATCGTCGCGATCAGCACGGATTCCATCGATGGACTCAACCAGACCTTTCAAGATTTCGACGAGCAACAGAATCCATTTCCGTTCACACTGCTCTCGGACCAATCGCTCGACCGCTTCAAGGCCTACCGCGCCTACGATGATTTCGAAGCCATGGCACTACATGGCACTTATCTAATCGACGGTGAACAACAAATCCGCTGGCAGGAAATCAGTTTCGAGCCTTTCATGCATCCTGAGTGGTTGCTGGAGGAGTGTGAGCGTCTGCTGGCGATCGGTGAATCGTAAAAGGTCAATCAGACGGCTAAGTAATAGCTTTCCATGAGCATCGGTAAGGCGGAAATCGTGACTCACGTAACGATAAGTCTACTCCCCGAGATCCAATCTTACGATGCGAAGAGTCGTCTCTCATCACATGCGGATTATGCACATGTTTTCAATGATACAGGCTCGGAATAATCAAAAATAGACGCATCAAAAAAGCCACCGAGTAGCTTTTTCAGGTGACAAACCGTCCTCCTCGGTCCCAAGTGAAAACATGTCAAACCAAGACAACAAAAACGTTCTCGGCGGCGAACTAATTCCATGCAGCATGGATCCGCTTACCGGTTTTTATCGCGATGGCAGATGCCAGGTCGGCCCGGAAGATCATGGCTGCCACGCCATTTGCTGTACGGTCACTGAAGGCTTCCTCGAATTCAGCAAAGCATCCGGAAACGATCTCAGCACCCCTATGCCTATGTATGGCTTTCCCGGCCTCAAACCAGGTGACCGCTGGTGCGTCTGCGCCGGCCGATGGAAAGAAGCACTCGACTCTGGCTTCGCCTGCCCCGTGGTTCTGGAGGCGACCTCAGAGATGGCTCTCCAACACGTCTCGCGCAGCATTCTTGAGGAGTATGCGCTGGCCCCTGAAGAAGATTAAAAGTGTTATCGAGATCGAAACTCGAGGCTGATGGGTTGAGCGCCAACCCCTAGCTCCACCTCGATCGATTTCTCATCCTCTGGAGACAAAGTGGAAAGACGGACTGCCTTGTCCTCATCCGCACCAGTCGTTTCCCATATACTCCCTTCGAATGTCACCCTTGAATTGCCAACCACAGGCCCTGCTGCTTCTGTCGCAGAAAACTTCCCACGGCGAATGCGCACCGATGTGGATGGCAAATTTGAGTTTTCCGGATGAAACGTCAGGACCCCCCAAGCCACCGGATGACCATCTAAGTCCGCCGTTCCGTTGACGGCGAGGCGATCCACCTCAGGCGAATAAAAGAAGTTTGTCTTGAGCCATGCCGCAAGATGCTCAGACCACGTTCCCAAGACAGGATCACCTCGATAGAGACCAACGCCATGCGGTCCGTTCTGATAAACATGATACTCCACCGGCACCCCATGCTCGCGGAGGGAAAGAAACATGAGGGTCGCATTCTCAGCCGGCACGGCCGCATCCTCATTTGTTTGAAAGAGGAAGGTGGGCGGCGTGTCTTCCGTTACGTTGAGATTTGATGACAGCTTCTTCGCCAGTTCATCATCGTCCACACGGTCCGGACCAAAAAGGTTTTTGCGAGAGCCCCCATGAGAAACCTCCCAATCCATTGAAATCACCGGGTAACAGAGGATAGCAAAGTCCGGCCTCGCACTGAGTTTATCCACCAGGTCAGTTGGGTCATAGGCGGCCTCGTCATACAAAGTCGCTGCCATGCTGGCAAGGTGCCCTCCAGCAGAGAATCCCATCACCGCAACTCGTTTTGCGTCCAGCTTGAGTTCTTCAGCTTGAGACCTCGTCCAACGAATGGCCCGTTGCACATCTGCCAACTGCGTTGGATGATGATGCCCCTCTTTGCCAAGTCGATACTGCAGGACAATCGCGGTCACTCCCTGTTCCTGAAACCAAGTCGCCGGCTGGTGCCCTTCATGATCTTTCGCCAGCCCACCGTAACCACCGCCGGGACATATCACAACAGCGGCACCGGTGTGATTATCTCTCCTTTGACTAGGATACACGGTCACCAAGGGTGATCCAGTTTCTCCATCAATCGAGAGCGCATAGGGCGTTTTGCCTTCAGGCCATAATGGATATTCCTGCGCATACGTGGTTCCGGTCAAAATAATGGCCATCATTATATGAGCTACATACTTCATACTCCCAAGTTCGTTTAATTTCCTAAAGCTCGGCGCGCAGACCCAAGCCTGCCTCTTTCAAAGACTGAATTTTTTTCTTACCGCCATCCGGGAGTTGCTAATTCCTGAAAAACGGACCTGGCAAATTTTTGATCCAACTGACAGCTTTGCGCAGGGACTCTTTATACTCCAACCTGAAAAGACCGGCTCATTTTTAGTTTTTTGAGAAGTTTTGCCCATCATCTCAAGGGTCTACGATTCAATAAATTTACCAGGATTAAGAATGCCATTCGGATCAAGCGTCGCTTTTAATTGTCGATGAACGTTTATCGAGACCGGAGAAACAGCATCCTTGAACCAGCGTTTCTTCGCGAGGCCAACGCCATGTTCACCCGTAATTTGCCCATCGTTTTCGATGATCCATTTGAAAAGGATATCCAATGCCTCATCTGCCTTCTCGCGGGCAGCTTCATCGGTGTCATAGTCCTTCACCATAAGGTTAGTGTGAATGTTCCCGTCCCCAGCATGACCAAAGCAGGCAACGGGAATTCCAGTTTCCAACTCCAACTTTCTGGCAAACTGAACCAACTCGACTAACTTAGATCGCGGAACTACGACGTCCTCGTTAAGTTTAATTAAACCGGTATCACGAAGCGAATAAGAGAACTCACGTCGCAAATTCCAAATCGCTTCACACGATTCTTTATCGCGAGCTTCTTCGACTGAATTGGCGCCAAGCGATTCAATCAATTCACGGAGATGGGCAAGGTCATTGAGTATGGAGTCCTGACGGCCATCTAACTCAACAATTAAGTGCGCATCGCCAGCGGGCAATACTTCAGATCCCAGACGATCTCGCGCAGCACTCAAAGTAAAGCCATCGGTAATCTCCAAACCGGAGGGTTGCCATCCGGAATTGAGAATGGTCTGCACCGCGACGGCGGCCGCTTCAAATTCAGGAAAAACCGCCGTCAGCATGGCGCGTGCTTCTGGATGCGGAATTAATCGCAATGTTGCCTTGGTGATGACTCCCAGTAGCCCCTCAGATCCAACGAACATACCAATCAAATCGAGACCAGTTTTATTCTTATGACAGCGTCCCCCTGTTTCGAGAACCTCACCAGTTGGTAAGACCACTTCGAGACCTAGAATGTAGTGGCGCGTGACACCATACTTCAAACATCTCGGACCTCCAGCATTTGTAGCGATCGTTCCCCCCACTGAACATTCTTTCAAGCTCGCAGGATCAGGAGGATAGTAACAACCGCACTCGCGAACCATCTCTTGAAGATCATTGAGAATGACGCCAGGCTCGACCACTGCAACACCATCTCCTGAGTTCACCTCAAGGATACGATTCATTTTCTTTACCGAAAGAAGAATACCCCCCGACACCGGCACACAACCACCAACGTAGCCCACTCCACTGCCACGTGTGGTTACAGGAATCCCATTCTTATTTGCAAATTTCATCGTCGCAACCACGTCGTCACAACTTAGCGCCTGCACCACGACTTCGGGCTTCGCTGAAGCATGCCAGCGATCCGTGCCAAACTCAGCACGCGTCTCAGCTGCAACTGAAATCCGCTCAGGGTCCAACACGGCCTCTAGGCCTGCCAACCACACAGGAGAATTTAATTCTCGATCAATTTTGTTAACCAATCCCATATCTTTGGAAGAAAAACGATAGCCCCGACCACGAAGGCTGCAACTGCCGCGATCATCACTCCTGCTGCTGCTACATCCTTGGATCGCCCCACGCGGCGATTAACTTCGGGATGGACGGCATCAGCGAGATACTCAAGAGCCGTGTTTAAAACTTCAGAAACAATAACCAAGGCAGAACACAGAATCAGAGCCAACCATTCGAATAATGAAATCTCCAGAGATAACCCTAACATAACAGCTATTGTGCAGATCGCTAGATGAATTCTGAAGTTCCATTCAGTCTTAAATACCCAACAAAAACCGCGAAACGCGTTAGAAAAAGAACGCTTCAACTTAAAATCCCCTGCTGTCTCTTTCATAAAAAAACCTTGGCGTTATCTATAAATAAGGTAAACATTTAACAATTCTTGATTACTCAGCAATAAGAGCATGGCCAAGAAAGCAGTTAAAAAAAAATCCCCAAGGCGTCCCAGTCCGAAGAAAATTGGTTTCGTTGGAGTTGGTCGCATGGGAGCTAACATGGCCCGTCACCTCAACGACCTCAACTACAACATCACTGCGGTCTTTGATGTAGATCGTGTTGCTGCAAAAGAATTAGCTGAAGAGATTGGTGCAACAGCCTGCACGAAGTTGGCTGATGTAACCAAAGCAGCAGATATCATGTTCACCGTTGTGACTAATGATGCTGCGATGAAGAGAATCTTCCTCAGAAAAAAGGATAGCCTGCTTACCGCAGCGGCAGGAAAAACTTTCATCAACTGCGCGACTCTGAGTCCGGATATCCAGAAAACTATTTCCACGGCTGCAAAACGTCGCAAAGCCCACTGCATCGAAGCCTGCATGGCGAGTAGCATCAGTCACGCCCGCACCGGTCAACTCTACCTGATGGTCGGAGCAGACGATGCCGTCTTCAAAAGAAACAAAAAGCTTCTCGAAAACCTTAGCGTAAATCTTCGACATATCGGCAAGGTTGGCAAAGCAGCTGAAGTTAAGGCCCTCGTCAATATGGTAATGAACGTCAATACCGCTGGCCTCGCCGAAGGTCTTGGTCTTGCTAAAGCCCTAGGCCACGACCTCAACATGATTTGCGAAATCTTCTCACAGACCGGAGCGAACTCACGAGTTCTAGAAACTGATTCTGAAGACATGATCGACCGCGACCACGAATGCTGGTTTTCGGCTGAGCATGCCGCTAAGGATTCCGGCATTGCCGGATCACTAGCAAAGTCTAAAAAAATTAACCTTCCTCTTAACGCGGCGACAAAAAGTCAATATGACCGCATGATAGAATTAGGTATCGGCGACCTCGATAAATCCGGTGTTGCTGAACTCACTTTCCCGGGACGAACCGGGAATAAGAAAAAGACAAGAGCAAGAAAGAAGAGGTGACATTCATTAAGAAAGTCTCCACTATTTTTAAGCAGTAGTCATTAGGATCCCGCGCCCATGAAAAAAGCAGCAACGAAAAAGAAAACCGTTAGGAAAGCGGCCAAGAAAAAGGCAGCCCCTAAGAAAAAAGCAGCTCCTCGCAAAAAGGTAGCTAAGAAAAAAGCCGCCCCAAAAAGGAAGGCAGCCCCTAAAAAGAAGGCAGCCCCCAAAAAGAAGGTAGCTAGGAAAAAGGCAGCGCCAAAGAAAAAGGCAGCCAAGAAAAAAGTAGCGAAAAAGAAAGCAGCTCCTAAGAGGAAAGCCGCCAAGAAAAAGGCAGCTCCTAAAAGGAAAGCCGCCAAGAAAAAGGCAGCTCCTAAAAGGAAAGCCGCTAAGAAAAAGGCAGCTCCTAAAAGGAAAGCCGCTAAGAAAAAGGTAGCCAAGAAAAAAGCAGCTCCTAAAAGGAAAGCCGCTAAGAAAAAGGCAGCTAGAAGGAAGTAAAAAACCTAATAACGCTAAATGATCCTTTGAAATGAGCGTGCTTCGGCACGCTCATTTTTTTTCCATCTGGCTAAGCATGTCAGCCATGATCTGACGGCGCTGATCAAATGAGATATTCGGATTCTCCTGCCGAAGCTTCATCATCTTTTGAAACAATTTAGAACGCTGCTCTTCTGAAAGTTGCATCATCTTCTCACGTATCTCAGAAGAGCCCCCATCATCCTTTCGTTTCGTATCATCGCCCCCTGGACCAGTCTCCATGACTCCTCCGCCGGGAAGAGCCTCTCCCCTTTTCAAAAACCACTCGGCGTAGCGCACCGTAACGACTTCCCCACCGTCAATGGATACTTTGGCGGAAACCTTTTCCAAATCCTCATCTTTCATCAACTCAACCATCTTCCATCCCTGAGCATTGAGTTGGTTAGACACGATAAATGTTTCCTTAGTTTCCTTATTCAACAGTGTCGCCATCCGATCCTGATCCACCTTGGCTAGACCTGTAAGAATCAGCGAATCGCTCAAACTGATCGAACGCGAAAAGGGTGACTGGGACGTCAAGGCTCCAAAATCACTAGAATCGACAGAGCGAGGCACAAATAACTCTTTCTCCTCAGACCACGAAGTAACACTACCACAGAGGGCCAGAAGCAATACTGTCGTAGCGTATTTCATACCTGTGAGTAAACACCAAGAGGCTAGCTATGTTTCACTGAAAACATCAGCGCCCAAATTTCATCTTCCCAGTCGTAAATCGAAGCTTCCATCGTCGCATCGCGTGATCTTTCGAGTCAAGATCGGAAAATATGGGCAGTCCGTCAATCAAGGTCGACGGGTAAAAGACTTTACAAACGCTTCGAACTGTTTGTTTTCCTCAGTCGCCTCGTTCATGACTTCATCAAGGCTGCGCCGCTCGCGCTTCGTTGGGCGCCCCGTTCCCGCTTCGCGGACGGGTTGATTAATTCTGACATGTTTGGCCGCTTCAGCAGATTTCTCATATTCTTCGGCTGGAGTAAGGTCCTGAAGATAATCAGTCACTAATTTCGCTCCGATCCGTTTAGAAAGCAGCGCTTTCACTCTTACAGTTTGAGTAAGCATACCCCGCCTCACTAGAATTTCATCGCCGATCCGAACCTGTCGCGATGCCTTGCAGCGACTTCCATTCACGAGGAGGCGCTCTTTCCTACAGGCGCTTCCCGCAAGCGCTCGTGTTTTGAACAACCGGACGGCCCAGGCCCAACTATCCACACGAACACTCTCCTCTTTATCTGGATGTGAATCTCCTTCCACTGTCTAAGGCCTACAATGTCCGGCCGGACCATGTCCAGCAGTTTTCCCCATAACGCTCGGTCACTGCTTTAGTTAACTTAATTCCGACAGCTTCTGACTCGACGATCGCCAGCATAGTGGACCCCGAACCAGACATCAGTGCCGCTTGGATACCCGGTTGCTCTTTTAACCAGTTCTTCATTCCTCCCAACACCGGATATTTTTCGAAAACCGGTCGCTCGAGATCGTTCACCAACGCTCCCCAATTACTCTCTTGCGGTTCGTAAGAGAAGCCTTCGTAGGTGCAAGATTCAACAAATTGCTGGTAAGCCCAACCTGCCGAAATAGCGAAAGCAGGTTTGATTAGCAAGATTTCGCCAACGGGTAAAATTTCATCAACCGGCTCAACTATCTCCCCACGCCCCCGACAATCACAAGGTCCGCCGAAAAGAAAAAACGGAATATCCGATCCAATGGTTGCTCCAATTTTTGCAAGTTCGCCTACACTCAAATCGAGACCTGCCATTTCATTGATCGCCTCTAAGACAGCCGCCGCATCACTACTGCCACCACCCAGTCCAGCGCCTAACGGGATCCTCTTATCCAACTCGATGCTAATGGCGAAGGATTTGCCGCAATGCTTTTCGAGCGCACGCACCGCCTTGATCACAAGATTTTCTTCTCCGGTTGATAATTCAGAGTCTGAGCATTGCAATACCACGGAGTTATCGTTCCGCCACTTCAATCGCAACTGATCGGCGAGCGAAATCTTTACCATACGGGTTTCAATTTCGTGAAACCCATCCTTCCGTTTCCCAATTACACGGAGCCAAAGATTCGTCTTCGCAGGCGCCTCGATTGAAAAAGCATTGCTCATATCAGGAAAGACGCTCATGACTTCCAACCGATAACCGCAAAGAGTCTTCCCGTCTTACCCTTTTCTAAACGATAACTATAGTAGAGATCCGGATCACTAGTTGTACAAGTGCCACAATCATGGATCTGATCGGCCGGAACTCCTTCTCCTCCGCAGCTTGTGATAATCTGAGCAGCAAAGTCGGTCTCATACATCGGAGGGCGAATGCACGGCGCTATTTGCACGATTAAATCAGCAGGATTAGAATCATACTTACGTTTCATCAGGCTAATAGCTTCTCGAGCAATGCCAAGCTCGCTCCCTTTTTTTCCCGAATGCACAATTGCACAGGCTCGCTTAACAGGATCAGCAATATAGACTGCTCCACAATCTGCAACAAACACCCCGATAAACTGGCCGACCGCAGCCGTTGCAAGTCCATCCGTTTGATGGTGAACGGTATTTACTGCACCGCCTAGCGGGTCGCAGCAAACAACCGTCTTCCCATGTATTTGATCACCAGTCGCGAGGTGATCGCGATCAATACCGAGGGCCGCCAATTGGGTGCTGTAATGTTCCTCTAGTCGCATCAATGCTGTTTCGCGGTCAGTAACAACATCGATTTCAGGGCGCTTCAGAATGAAGGCATGAACGAGTCCCTCCAACGCACCAAGAGCTGGAAATGTTTCAATGAAGCGAAGCGAAGCCATCAGTCCCTGAACCAACAGAGTTAGATGAAAGAGTCAACCCAGTTAAAGTAAACTCTTACCAAAGAACCTTATGTTTGACGATCTGGCTGTCAGTTTGGCGACCATCTTGTTGTCCAATATCACATTAAGATTCGCCGCGGCTGGCGCTTCCGGCGATTTGGGCTACCTTCCCGCCCCCCTTCATGCTGGCGGTCGACAAAGTTTCCATCGAATACGGAGCCCGCGCTCTTTTCAAAGATCTCTCGTTTACGATCCGAGCCAAGGAACGTTGGTCATTGGCAGGCCCGAATGGTGCGGGCAAATCGACCCTGATGAAAATCATCGCCGGGATCGAAGAGGCCGATAGTGGCCGCATTATAAAAGCGAAACAGACCACGATTGGTTACCTGCCCCAAGAAGGAGTCATACACCAGGGCACTACGGTATTCGGCGAGGCCGAAAAAGCTTTCGATGATGTGAAACAGTTGCGAGAGCAACTAAGGGAAGTCGAGAACGAACTCGAAACCGCCGACCCAGAAAGCGAAGCCTACGGAGACCTGCTTGAAGTATTTGGTGATATACAATTGCGGCTCGATCACCACGACGTCAGCAAAATGAAACCTCGAATTGAGACCGTGCTTATCGGTCTTGGCTTCAAACAAAGTGACTTCCAGAAGGAGACTAGCGAGTTCAGTGGCGGCTGGCAGATGCGAATCGCCATTGCCAAACTACTGCTGCGGGAGCCTTCGGTTATCCTGCTGGATGAGCCAACCAACCATCTCGATATCGAAACAGTGCAATGGTTAGAACAATGGCTGCGCGGCTATGGGGGTGCCATCATTCTTATCTCGCACGACCGTTCCATGCTGGACAATCTAACCAATCGCACCCTCGCCTTTGAACCTGGCGGCAGGGTCGAACAATACTCGGGCAACTACTCCTTTTTTCTACGCGAACGCGACTCCCGCCAGGAACAGGCCCAGCGGGCCTTCAAGAACCAGCAACGTGAGATCGAAAAAACCGAGAAGTTAATAAACCGCTTCCGTGCCAAGGCGACAAAGGCCAAGATGGTACAGTCGCGCATCAAACAACTCGAGAAAATGGAGCGCATCGAATTGGAGGAAGAAGGCGCGACGATGGACTTTCGGTTTCCCCAACCTGAGCGAAGTGGCCAGTCAGTCCTCAAGCTGGAAGGCGCTTGCAAACACTATGGTGATAACAAGGTGATCGATGAGTTCGACTTTGAAATTGAACGCGGTGACAAGATAGCCATTGTCGGAGTCAACGGCGCCGGCAAGTCGACCTTTTCGCGCCTAATCGCAGGGGACGAAGAACCCACCTCCGGCGAACGGATCGAAGGCCATAAGGTCGGCATTGCCTACTTTTCTCAAACACATGCCGATGAACTCGACCCGAACAAGACAGTTCTCGAAACGATGGAGGGCAGCATCACTAATGAAGCAGCGGTTAACCTTCGCACCCTGCTCGGCGCTTTTCTCTTTCGCGGCGATGATGTCTTCAAGTTGGTCCGCGTCCTGTCGGGGGGAGAACGCGGCCGCCTCGCTCTCGCCCGCATGCTTCTCCAACCTGCAAATTTCCTTATTCTTGATGAGCCAACAAATCACCTCGATCTGCATTCGCAGGGGGTGCTACAAAAAGCCTTGCTCGATTACACCGGCGCCTACGTAATTGTTTCTCACAACCGCTCCTTTCTCGATCTCATTGTCACTAAGGTAGTAGAGTTTATTCCCAACCAACCGCCAAAGACCTACTACGGCAACGTTAGTGACTACATTGAGAAGAAACAGGCTGATATCGACGCCGCCAAGGGTAAAGGAGCTAGAGCTACATCGAAAGCTACCAGCCATTTATCATCCTCTTCATCCAGTGCTAAGCGAAAGGAACAGCGACGCGCTGAAGCGAAAGCTCGTGAAGCCAAAGCCGCCAAATTGAAGCCACTCAAGGTTGAATTTGAAAAGGTCGAGTCGAACATCGGCATCCTCGAACAGGAAAAATCTGATCTCACCACGAAGCTCATCGATCCCGAATTCTTCAAAAAAGGCGAAGAGGCGTCCGAGGCGACCAAACGGTTTTCTGCAGTTGAATTGGAACTCGAATCGCTCTTTACGAAGTGGGGCAAACTGAGCGAAGATATTGAAGCGATCGAGGGTTTCTGAGCCTCCGCCATTACATTCGGCACCCGACTACGGGAGGACATTTAACCCTCAACGTTGCCAGTGTTATCATCCTCTTCTTTGTAGCTTAATTGATTCTCACCACCTTGTCTCTCTTCTCCTCTGCCGTGCCGTATGATTGGCCACACGAAAGGAGAATTGTCACGACGGCGCTTGCTCCTCAGTTGTCCCCTCCGCCGCGACCAACAAGCTG
>MDTC01165245.1_pt1 | contig 18674 bp, 21 predicted proteins | sample 811181 | NCBI WGS metagenome assembly MDTC01 (sample SAMN05326644, study PRJNA326480) | marine metagenome | isolation source: seawater | place: Pacific Ocean: North | collected 2011
TACTTTCTTTCGCCTTAAGTTCCAAACTTTCATAAATATCTTTACAAATTTCAACAATATCATGATTTGTAAAATCCATATTAACCCTTTCTGATTCAAACTTTGTTATCATATCTAAATCTGAAATAATTTTATTCATTCTTTCAACACCTTTTAGCGCTCTATTTAAAAAGGTTTTATTGACAGATTCATCTTCAAGACCTCCTTCAATCAAAGTGATAATATAGCCTTGAATACTAAATATTGGCGTTTTAAGTTCGTGAGCTAAATTTCCAATGAACTCCCTCCTGAACTTTTCCTCTTCCTTTAGCTTAACAAGCTCTGATCTGTTTTTATTAGCCCATTTTAAAATGTCGTCTTCTGTTGCTGAAAGTATGTCCTCTCTCATGTTGATTTCCATATTTGACATTTTATAATTATGAATCATCCGATATAACAATCTTATTTTTTGATTAATAAAAAACTCCAACAAAAAATAAATTGTTATAGATGAGAAAATAAATAAACAACAAAACAAAAGAAAATAAACTGAATAGGCCAAAGAGTAGCTCAACACCTTTTCAAAAGTCAAAAAAAGGAACAAAACAACAAAAGCTGAACTTAATAAAGAACTTAGAATAGTAAATTGAAATGGAGTATTAACTTTCATATAGATTAATTCAAAAATATAAATAAATAACTGTTTTATCTAAAACAATAGTTTTATAAAATAATTAACTTTAGAAAATGAAAAAAGCATCTGTTTTAGTAATTTGTACAGGTAACAGCTGTAGAAGTCAAATTGCCGAAGGTTATTTAAAATACTTTATTAAAAAAATGAATATTGATATCAATATTTACAGCGCAGGAGTAAAAGCTGAGGGTGTAAATCCAAAAGCTATTTCAACGATGCTAGAAGATAATATCGACATATCAAACCATACATCCAATAAAATTGAAGAATTTTCAAACAAAAACATTTCTCATGTTATTACTGTTTGTGATCACGCAAATGAAAACTGTCCAGTCTACTTAAAAAAATGCAATGCTGTTCACCATAACTTTATAGATCCATCCAAAATAACAGGAAACAAAAAGACTATCGATTTAGCATATAGTGAATGTAGAGAAGAAATCAAAGCATTCTCTCTAGACTACTTAAAAACAAATTTCGATGCAAATGCTTAAAAAAATAATTGCTGAATTTATTGGGACCTCTTTTCTACTAATGGTAATTGTAGGATCTGGCATAATGGGAGAATCTCTAACCAATGACCAAGGCCTTGTTCTTTTAGCTAACTCGCTAGCAACTGGAGCAGGACTAATAGCTTTAATCTGGATTTTTGAGCCAATTTCTGGTGCACACTTTAATCCAGCTGTATCATTACTAATGTTTTTAGAAGGAAAAATAAAACTAAAGGAATTTTCAATTTATATAGTTAGTCAAATTACTGGAGGAGTTCTAGGTGTTTTATTAGCTAACTTAATGTTCGACTTACCAGCTATTGAAGTTTCGGAAAAAATAAGGGGAGGAAGCAATATATACTTATCAGAGTTTATCGCAACCTTCGGGTTACTTCTTTTAATTTTAATTGTTTGTCTTAAAAATCCCAAAGCAATAGCTCCATCTGTTGGACTTTACATAACAGCGGGATACTGGTTTACCTCATCCACATCATTTGCTAACCCTGCAGTATCTATAGCGAGATCATTTACAAATACATTCACAGGAATATGTCCAAATAGTGTAACATATTTCGTAATAATGCAAATTTCGGCTGTTATAGTCGTCTATTTCACAGGAAAAATTTTACTAAAGAATTAGTTTTTTATCCCCCTATTACGATATATTAAATCTAAATAACTTAAGTCAATTCCTATGTAAGTAATTGTCAAAATAAATATTGTAAAAATATATTTTATATGTAGTAATAGACCATAAACTCTAAATCATATAATGCTTGATTTTGTACTAAATTTAAAAGAGCTAAGTTAGGTTATTGATGAATAGTCTTTTATTTATATAATCTAAAGTACTTCAAAGGCACTATAAGCATTCCGAAACATTCACCGTCTTCTTTACCTATTTTTTTATGATGAGCTTTATGACCTTTTCTTATTGCTAGTAAATATTTATTTTTTGTCTTATTCAATACCTTTATCCGTTGGTGGATAAACAAATCATGTACAAAGAAATAAGCCATGCCATAAACTGTAATTCCTAAGCCAATCCAGAAAACAAAATTTGAAATACCTATTTCAATACCGTACATTATGCATATTGAACCTGGTATTGCAAAAATCAGGAAAAAAAAGTCGTTTTTTTCAAACACACCTTTGTTTTCGTGAGTGTGATGGTCTTTGTGGAAATACCACAATAAACCATGCATTATGTACTTATGGGTAAACCAAGCTACAAACTCCATAAAAACAAATACAAAAATTGCTATTGAAATATTTATTAAATCCAATTAAATTGATTTTGAAATGCAGATTCAAATGTAATATAAAGTTTCTTTGTGTTTCGAACTCTTATTCTTTCTTTCATCAACCTCTCCGACGGGATGTTTTTAATCTTTTTAAAAAGAGATAGGTAGTATCTGTAAGCGACAAAAACCCCCAATCTAGATGATGATGGTAATCTTTTAATCCCAGTTAAAGCAGCAGAAAAATCTTCTTGAATATCGCTTTCAATTTTCAACTTTTCATCTGCAGTAAAGCTGTTCAAATCAACTCCTGGAAAATAAGTTCTTCCTAATTCTTCGTAATCGGCCTTAACGTCTCTAAGAAAATTAATTTTTTGAAAAGCAGCCCCTAAGCTTCTTGCTGAGTTCTCTAATTCATTGTACAAAAATTGGTCTCCGTTCACAAAAACTTTTAAACACATCAGTCCAACTACTTCAGCAGAACCAACTATATATTCTTTATAAGCATCATTAGAATACTTTATATCGTCTAAGTCTTGCTCCATACTCTTTAGAAACTGGTCTATTAAACTGATATCGATTTCATATTTATTTACTATATCTTGGAAAGAATGTAAAACGGGGTTAACGCTTATTTTTCTTTCTATTGATTTATAAGTTTCTTGCTTAAACTCCTTTAGCATTTCAGCTTTAGGATAATCATGGAAAGTATCAACTATTTCATCAGCTAATCTTACAAAGCCATATATTGAGTAGATTGCATTATGTATTGATTTATCTAATAGTTTGATTCCAAGTGAAAAACTAGTGCTGTAGGTTTGTGTAATGTGCTTACTAGCTGAACTTGATATTTTGTGGTATAATTCAATCATGATGCTTTTTTTAAGTATTTATCAATTTCTGTTGCAACAATTTGTCCAGAAATAATTGAGGGTGGAACACCTGGACCAGGTACTGTTAGCTGACCTGTATAATATAAATTTTTAAGCTTTTTGTTTCTCATACTAGGCTTTAGTATTGCTGTTTGCCTTAATGTATTTGCCAATCCATAGGCGTTTCCTTTGAACGCATGGTAATCTTTCTCAAAATCACTGACACAATATGATTCTTTCACTAATATATGATCTTTAATGTCATTATCAGTAAGGATTTCTATTCTTTTTAAAATTTTTTCAAAATAAATCTCTCTCATTTCGTCGCTGTCAACAAGTCCTGGAGCCAATGGAATTAAAATCATTATATTTTCTTTTCCTTCCGGAGCAACTGTATGGTCTGTGATAGACGAGCAACACATATAAAAAAGAGGGGAAGAGGGCCATTTTGGGTTATCATAAATCTCTTTAGCATGTTCATCAAAATCTTGATCAAAGAAAAGTGTGTGGTGCTGAATGTTATTCAATTTTTTATCCAATCCAATATAAAAAAGTAGGCTTGATGGTGCCATCTCCCTATTTGCCCAATAAGAAGATGAATAGTTTCTGTAGTTTTCTGAGAGTAACGACTGCTCTACGTGATGATAATCAGCACCTGCTACTATTCCATCAAAGTATAGAATTTCACCATTTATCTCTAAGCTTTTTGCTGTAGTTTCAGATGCGTTGATTTTATTTATCTCCGAGCTGCAATGAATCTTAACTCCTTTTTCTTCGGCTAATTTAACTAAACCACAAATTACTTCGTTAAATCCGCCAATAGGATAAAAAGTACCTTGAAATAATCCAGCATAATTCATGAGTGAATATAAAGCAGGAGTGTTTTTGGGAGTGGCACCTAAGAACAAAACTGGAAACTCCATCAATTTAATGAGCTTTGAATTAACAAAATATTTTCTAACGTATTTTCTAAAGTTGGTAAAAATATTTAAATGTAAAAGGCCTTTTAGAACATCAATATTTATAAATTCAAAAATTGTGTGTGATGGTTTATAAACAAGGTCGGACATTCCAATTCTATATTTAATTGCTGCTTTTTTTATAAACTTTTTAAGTTTTGGACCGCTACCCTTTTCTATGTTTTCAAAAATATCTATAAGTTGATCAAAGGAAGCTGGTATATTTAATGTATCATCTTTGGAGTAAATGATTGAAAAACCAGGATCAAGTTTTATCAACTGATAATAATCTTGGGGTTTTTTTCCATGTCTAGCAAAAAAATTTTCAAAAACATCAGGCATCCAATACCAACTAGGACCCATGTCAAAAGTAAATCCATCAACAATTTTTTTTCTTGCCCTACCACCAGGTGTATCGTTTTTTTCAAATAGTGATACATTATAACCCAAAGAAGCTAACTCAATAGCTGAAGTTAACCCTGCAAAACCGGAGCCAATAACAGCAACTGATTTCAATTTAATAGATTTTTATTAAAGAATTTATCAAACTCTTGCAAAGAATAAAACACTTTACCATTTGTATTTACAAGCCTTAGTAAATCTGGATTCCCTGCATAAAACAATTTACAATTAGTATTTGCCTTTAGATCGTCACAAAATTTTTGTAAGATGGTTACTTTTTGTCCAACAATGAATGTTGTAAAAAGTAGATCTGGTTTAATTTTATCAATGCATTGAAGTATACTATCAAAAGAAATGGTTTTACCTACATTTATAACATCAAAGCCACTTTCTTTAAGAACCATATTAGCGTACAACAAAGCAAAATCGTGATCTTCCCAAGGAGGTAAAAATAAATAGGCAGATTTATTAGTTTTCACAGTTGAGTTAGCTACTTCTATAGCGTGATAAAATTTTTGTTTTATTAAGTTTGACAAAAAGTGTTCTTGCGAAGGAAAAAGTTCACCGGAAGACCACAATGCACCTATTCTTCGAAGTGTAGCAATAAAAACATTTTCATAAATGAAAGCAAGGCTGTATTTTTTGATAAGACTATTGTATGTTTTCTCAAATAATGGTTCATCAAATTGCAGTGAGCAAATAACAAAATCATTAATCTGAGCTTCGAAGCCTTCACAACTTGATGTTAAGTGAATAACTTTTTCAGAAAGTTCATCTATTGATAGTGAAGCTATCTTACTAATTTTAAGTCCATTATTAATTAAAAAAGAAATATTGAGTATTTTCTTTAGTTGATCATCGTTGTAAGCTCTTATATTAGTGTCGGATCTCTCAGGGCTAACAATGTTATATCTTTTCTCCCAAATACGAATAGTATGTGATTTAATTCCGGAGAGCTTTTCTAAATCTGCAATTGAATAAGTCTGCATTTGTTTAATTTTTAGCTAAATTAGTTAAACATTTTATATAAAGCAAGTGTTTTTAAAATTTTTGTTTAATATTGTGTTAAAAATTGTAAACAAAATGAAATTACCTCTGTTAATTACCTTACAAACGTTACTTTTAACACAATTTTTCAGTCAGACTAGCATAATTAAAGGTAAGATAACTGATAAGATTAATAACGAACCTATTCCTTTTGCCAATGTATATGTAGAACAAATCAAAACAGGTGTAGCTACAGATTTTGATGGTTTTTACGAATTAAAAAATATTTTACCTGGGCAGTATAACCTTACTATTTCTTTTGTTGGTTATGAAACAAAAACTTTAAGTGAAATAATTGTTAATCCAAATAAACCAACAATTTTGGATGTAGAATTAAATACAACTTCAACCTCTCTAGATGAGGTTGAAATAAAAGCATCACCATTTCAAAAAACTGAAGAGAGCCCAGTAAGTAAAAGAAGTATTAATGCAAGTGAAATTTATAGAAATCCTGGTGGGAATAGAGATATTTCTAAAGTAATTCTATCACTTCCAGGTGTTGCATCAACAGTTTCATTTAGAAATGATATCATAATAAGGGGTGGAGCCCCAAACGAAAATAGATTTTATCTAGACGGTATCGAAGTACCAAACATAAATCATTTTGCTACACAGGGTTCATCTGGTGGTCCCGTAGGTATGATTAATGTAAATTTCATAAGGGAAGTTGATTTGTATTCTGGTGCATTTCCGTCCAACAGAGGAAATACATTAAGTTCTGTGATGGAATTCAAACAAATTGATGGTAACCCTGACAGAATTGCTTCATCGTTTACGATTGGATCAAGTGATATTGGACTTACTTTTGACGGACCAATAGGAGAAAAAACAACGTTTGTATTTTCTGCAAGAAGATCCTATCTAAAGTTTTTATTTAGTGTAATTGGCTTACCGTTCTTACCAACATACAATGATTTTCAATTTAAAACGAAAACAAAAATAAATGACAAAAACCAGTTAACAATCATAGGAATTGGCGCCATTGATGATTTTGAACTTAACTTAGGTATTAATGATAAAATAATGAGTAAATCAAACCTAACTAGTGAAGATTCAACAGCAATTAAGATAAATAAATACAGACTCGGTTATTTACCCGTAACCACTCAATGGAATTATGCTGTGGGGGCAAACTGGACTCATTTCAGCGAAAATAGTTTTCAAAACTTTGTATTTTCAAGAAATCATCTTAATAATAGATCAGTTAAATACAAAGATAATATTGAAACTAATGAAAACTTAATTCAGAACTATCTATCACAAGAAATTGAAAATAAATTTAGATTTGAAAATACGATAAGAGAGGGTGGTTGGAAGATAAATTTTGGTACCGGATTAGAACATGCTACATATACAAATAATACTTTTCAAAAAATTATTTATCAAAACTCACCTGACTCAATTAGTGCAAATTCTAAGTTAGAAATACTAAAAACAAGCATTTTTGGTCAAATAAGTAAAAAATTATTAGATAATAAACTTATAACATCCTTTGGAATTAGAACAGACCAAAATTCTTTTTCTGCTGAAATGAGTAATCCACTTGATCAACTATCTCCTAGATTTAGTGTAGCTTATGCTTTAAATGACAATTCAAGCATAAACTTTAATTTAGGAAAATATTTTCAATTACCTGCATACACTGTTTTAGGACATAGAAATAATAATAACCAACTAGTTAATAAATCTGCAAAATATATAAACAATAAACAAATCGTTTTAGGTTTAGAAACCAATCCCGGTAACTTTAGTAAATTAACCATCGAAGGTTTTTTAAAACAGTACGAAAATTACCCCTTCCTTACAGGAAAAGAGATTTCTTTAGCTAACCTTGGAGGAGACTTTGGAGTAATTGGTAACGAACCAATGACAAGCAATTCAGAAGGCAGATCTTATGGAATTGAGTTTCTTGCCCAAAAAAAATTAAATAAATCATTTTACGGGATATTTGCATACACATGGGTTAAAAGTGAATTTAAAGATGTAGAGAATAATTACATTGCATCTGCATGGGATAGTAGACACATCATAAGTATGACAGGAGGAATTAAACTACAAAAAAACTGGGAAATAGGGGCACGCTTTAGATATTCTGGAGGTTCTCCCTACACACCTTATGATTCTTTGACATCTTCATTGATAAATATTTGGGACATAAACTCATTTGGCGTATTTGATTACTCAAATTTAAATAGTGAAAGATTAAAAGCAAATCACGGATTAGATATAAGAATTGATAAAAAGTGGTATTGGAAAAAAGTGGCACTTAATCTTTACTTAGATGTTCAAAATTTATACAATTATAAGTTTGAAACTCAAAGAATTTTTACAGTAATCAGAGACGAAAATGACAATCCAATTGTGAACCAATATAACCCAGGTTATTATGAATCAGAATATATAAGTGATGTTTCAGGAAATATATTACCAACTATTGGACTACAGTTTGAATTCTAATCAACTGCATAAACACCTTCAATTTCTGGTGCAACAATTTTAAGATTTTCTTCTAAACCGGCTTTGATGGTAACTGTACTTACAGAACAAGTTTTACAAGCTCCAATTAATTTAACAAAAACCTTATTATCATTAGTGATTTCAACAAGCTCCATATCACCTCCGTCGTTGTGTAAATATGGCCTTAAGTCATCGATAGCTTTTACTACTATTTTTTGTATATCTTTCATATTAATATTATGAGCATTTAGGTTTTCCATACTCAACTGGAACTACCTTAGTATCTTCTAATTTTTCATTTCTTTTTTCTACTCCCTTTAAAATATTATTGCAAATTTCAGAATAATATTTCTGAACAATAGTTTCTTGTTGCAAAATAGCTGGTCTACCAACATCTCCACTTTCTCTAATACTTTGAACCAAAGGAAGTTGTCCAAGTAAGTTCAAATCTAAAGAATCACATAAGTCAGCACCTCCATTATTTCCAAAAATATAATATTTTTCATTTGGATGTTCCTTTGGTGTAAACCATGACATATTTTCAACAACTCCAATAACCGGAACATTAATATTTTCTAATGAAAACATAGAGATAGCTTTTTTAGCATCAGCTAAAGCCACAGGTTGAGGAGTAGTAACAACAACAACACCTGTTAGCGGTAATGATTGAACAATTGACAAATGAACATCACCAGTTCCAGGTGGAGTATCAATAATTAGGTAATCTAATTCCTTCCAATCTGCATCAAAAATTAATTGCTTTAATGCTTTTACTGCCATAGGACCCCTCCAAACCACTGCCTCATCAAGTTCAGCAAAAAACCCAATGGAAAGTAATTTGACTCCATAGTTTTCAGTTGGCACTATAAAATCTTTATTATTTATTTTTCTAGATAATGGTCTGTAGTGTTGAACATCAAACATCATAGGAAGTGAAGGTCCATAAATATCAGCATCAACAATACCAACTTTATAACCCCTTAGTGCTAAGCCAACCGCAATATTAGCAGAAACCGTAGACTTGCCAACACCTCCTTTTCCAGAAACAACAGCAATAATGTTTTTAATATTTGTTAATGAATTTTGAGCAGATTCAGCACTTTTAAGTGCTGATATCGAAAGGTTTAAAACAAATCCTTTTCCCAAAGATCTTTCAATAGCAAATTCACAGGCCTCTTGCATTCTTTTTCTTGCGTGCATAGCAGCATTTTTCATCTGAAGTGAAAAAGAAATAGTTGATTTTTCAATTGATATATTAGAAACCAAATTCAGTGAAATAATGTCTTTCCCTAAATCGGGCTCAATTACTTTTTTCAAAGCCTCAACAACTTGTTCTTGATTAATATTCATATGCTAAAATAATTAGATTATTTGTTTTGAACTAAAGTGTCAAATCTTTTATTATTCATTGGATGAAAAACTTTAAACGAATTAAAGTAGGTTCTAGGTTAGAACTGTAATTTAAAATATAAAATCCTGATTTGTAAGTTGATAAATTTTCAATCTTAGTATAATCACTATTACTATGAAATGTATTCAAAAGCTTCCCCGACATATCGAATAAATTCAAATTATAATCAGCATTTCCAAAGTGCTCTTTATAAAAATAAACAAAATCGTTTGATGGATTAGGAAAAACATAAGATGGATTATTATCAACCAAAGGCGGTGGAATAAATTTTAATAAAAACAAACCATTTAGTCTATCAGAAACTAATACTAAATTTTTTTTTGGGAAAGGATAAACTCCCCATGCTCCTGCCCATGAAACATTTGGGCTATCGAGATAGGTATCGAAATGAGCAATTTTTTTTACATGATTTGATTCAGAAATATCAAATATTTGAAGACCATCATGATAATAACTTATGAAAGCAATATCTCCCCTTACAATCACATTATGAGCAACAGAATTTTCTTTATCTCCCATTTCAGAGTTAAAAAAAGAAGCAACTTCTAAATCTTCAATTTGAGATACATTTAAAGCCTTAACATCTAATCCATAGGTTTCATCACACATAATATAAGTATTCTTAGATTCATTTAACCACCCAGAGTGATTGTATCCTTTTTGGAGATAAGTCCCCAGATCACCTATTTGTATTGGGAAATTAGAAGAACTTTTAATTACTTTAAGCCCTTCATTACCACAATTTAAATAGGCAGTGTCATTGTAAACATAAGCATCATGAACATGATTCGCTTGATTATAATTATACAATAGTTTGGGCTCAATTGGGTTTTCAATATCATATACATTCATCGCATGAAATTGTGACTTTGTAGTAACAGCACAGGCATATAATTTTTTCATCGCTGTATCAATAAATATGTTGTGAGCCCTTACTAATAATGAATCACTATCATAAATCAAGGGAATACTGTCAGGAAGGTGATGTAGGTCCATTATTTGCAGAGAACTTGGGCCTTCATCACAAACTGCATAAAGAAATCCGTTAAAATCATGATAATCCCTATGAACTGCACTTCTTCCATTAAAACTCCCCTCAACAGTACCTAAATAAACTAATCTTTCATCAACAACTTCAAAAAAATGTGCTCCAATTGTTGAACCTAAAACAGCATAATCTCTTTTATTAAAAGAAAATCCCCAAACCTCATTAAATATAGACTCATTATCATAACAAATTGGTAAAGTGTCTGTATTCCATTGATCTAGGAAATAAAGATTATTACTTTGGGCTAATTGAATTATTGGTATAAACAATAATAAAAAAAATCTCATCACATTTGTAAACTTAAAAATAGTAAATTCTATTTAAATAATTGCCTTAAAATAATTAGATATCTTCTACAATCTATTATTATATTAGCCAACTAATGAAAAATCTTGTAATAATTCCAACGTTCAATGAAATTGAGAATATTTCCAATATCATCAACGCTGTTTTGAACAAGAAAGACAATTTTCATATACTCATTGTTGATGATCAGTCACCTGATGGAACTGCAAGTAAAGTCATAGAGATCATGCAATCCAACAGAGAAAGACTTTTTATTGAACAAAGAAGTGAGAAATCAGGTCTAGGAAGTGCGTACATCCATGGTTTTAAGTGGGCCATTGAGCGCAAATATGATTACATCTTTGAGATGGACGCCGATTTCTCTCATAATCCAGATGATTTATCTAGACTACTGCAAAATTGTATACATAATAAAGCTGATGTAAGTATAGGATCTAGGTACGTTAGTGGTGGTAAAATATTAAATTGGCCAAAGAACAGGTATCTACTTTCTTATTATGCTTCCCTTTATGTTCGCATAATTTTAGGAATTAAGATAAAGGATACAACAGCAGGTTTTAAATGCTACTCTAGAAAAGTACTTGAGAAAATTGACTTAAACAATGTTTGGTTTGTAGGTTATGCATTTCAAATTGAAATGAAATTTAGTGCAATTAAACTAGGTTTTAGCGTAAAAGAAATTCCCATTACGTTTAAGGACCGTGAGCTAGGCAACTCAAAAATGAATATTAGCATATTCAAGGAAGCATTTTTTGGAGTAATCAAATTAAGATTTAAAAAATTTGAGAAATAAAAAAGTTTTAAGAAATATAGAAATAATAAATGAGAATAATCAATTTATAGGAGATATTTCGATTGATGGACCGTACATTGAAGAAATAAAAGAAGGCAGTTTAAATGGAAATTTTGATCAGGAGTTTGACGGTAGTGGATTAATTGCCTTTCCTGGGATGATTGATGACCAAGTACACTTTAGACAACCAGGACTAACACATAAAGCAGATATTTTTTCTGAATCTAGAGCAGCAGTTGCTGGAGGAATAACAAGTTTTATGGAAATGCCAAATACAATTCCAAATACGGTCACCCAAAAACTTCTTGAAGAAAAATATAATATTGCTGGTAAAAATTCTATTGCCAATTATTCATTTTTCATGGGGGCTAATAATGAAAACCTAAATGAAGTTTTAAAAACAAACCCCAAAGATGTATGTGGAATAAAAGTATTTATGGGCTCTTCAACTGGAAATATGCTTGTTGACAATACTAAGACGTTATCACAAATTTTTAAAAATAGCCCATTACTCATTGCTACTCATTGTGAAGATGAAGCAACTATAAGAAAAAACACAAAAAAAATTTTGGGAAAATATGGTGAGAAAATTCCTTTTGAAATGCATCCTGTCATAAGATCTGAAGAGGCGTGTTTCCTTTCTTCTGCGCTTGCTGTAGAATTAGCAAAAAAGTATGAAACAAGATTACACATCTTACATATTTCAACTGCTAAAGAACTCTCCTTATTTTCAAATAACCAATCAATAAAAGATAAAAAAATCACTGCAGAATGTTGTATTCATCATCTTTGGTTTAATGATAGTTGCTATAAAGAAAAGGGTAGTCTAATTAAGTGGAATCCTGCTGTTAAATCCGAAAATGACCGAGTTCAGCTGTTAAATGCAATTAGTAATGATACAATTGATGTTATTGCTACTGATCATGCTCCACATACATTTCAAGAAAAAAATAATACTTATTTAAACGCTCCATCAGGTGGACCTCTAGTTCAACATGCATTACTCGCATTATTGGAGCTCGAAAAAAGAAATGAAATTACTCTAAAGCAAATTGTAAAAAAAACTAGTCATGACCTAGCTGAGTGTTTTAAAATTTATAAAAGAGGCTACTTAAGACCAGGGTATTTTGCAGATATAGTTTTAATAGATCGCAAAAAAAATCATGTTGTTAAAAGTGACAACTTGTTATATAAGTGTGGTTGGTCTCCATTTAATGGATTTGAATTTAGCAGCTCAGTAATTAGTACTTTTGTGAATGGTGAAAGAGTTTTTCACCAAGGAACTTTTTTAAATGAAAAAAATGGAATGAGATTAAACTTTGATAAATGAAAAAGTTAAAATTATATTCTATTTTATTTTTTCTAATTTCATGTGTTAACAGCACCACAAATAACAATTTTGAAACAAAAATTCAGCCACATGAATTTCAAAAAATCATCAAAAAAGTTTTGTTAATGAATGCTCATTTACAAAACAACAGGAAGTATTCAATAATAAATAAAGATAGTATTGGACATATTACGCTTGAAATTCTTGAAAAAGAAAATTTCAATAAATCTGACCTAAAAAATGCGATTAAATTTTATTCATCTAATCCCAATTTACTAGACAGCTTGATTTTAGATTTAAAAGACACCCTAAATGAAAATAAAATAGATATTTCCAATGAAAATTATAATAATATGCCTAATGATAGTTTAAAAAAAATATTAATGAACTATCCTTACATCAATGTAAATAATTTAAATAAAGGCTTCATCTTCTCTAAAACAGAAAAAGATAGCATAATTATTTTTTTTGAGAAAAATCGAAAAATGCTTAATAATTATGCTTTCAAAGTATTTATTGATAAATTTAATTCAATTATTAATTATGAATAAAGCAAGAGTTATTTTCAAAAGTTTCGTGCAAATCTTTGCATTTACGCTACTTTTATCATGCAGTGGATGGACGGAAAAAGACAAAGTAAAATATATAATTGAATGTCAAAGAGCAAAATTAGACTCAACCTTTTGTCAATGTAGTTTGGAAAAAATAACATCCAAATATTCTTCTTTTGAAGAAGCAATGTATAACGAACAAGATTTTTTAGAAATCTTTCAAGATTGTAAGAATTAATCAAAGTAAGTTTCCTTTTTTTGAGAACAAATAAATAGCAAGTAAACAAAACAGCACACTAACAATTACATTAAAAATAGCCCAATAAATATTTCCATTTTTAATTAAATCAAAGGTCTCCAAACTAAAAGTTGAAAAAGTACTCAGCCCTCCACAAAAACCAATTACTATAAATAATCTTGTTTGATCGGAAATTATTTTTGAATCATTAAACCAAAACATCACAATGGCCATAAAAAAACAAGCTGTAATGTTTGAGATTAATGTAGCAAAGGGTAAAGTACCTGTATAAACATAACTAATTAGTCTACTAATAAGGTAACGTAAAACTGCGCCTGTTCCACCTCCCAAAAAAACTGTAATAAAAGTACTCATTTATATATAGTTTTTTCTAACAACTTGAACCCTACAAATGCTAGTATAAAACCTATAAACCATCCAACAATAATATCTGTAAAATAATGGACACCTAAATAAATTCTACTATAAGAAATTAAAACTAAAAATATTAATAGATATTTCCATGAACTTCGATAATAATTTTTTATAACTAAATAAACACCAACACATAATGCAGACATGTTAGTTGCGTGATTTGAAATAAATCCAAATTTACCTCCCCTATACAAGGAACCATCGCTATGAATGTGGAGATGTAAAAAATTTTTTAACTCAAGATGATGACTTGGTCTAAATCGCTGAAAATTCTCTTTAAATAATTCGTGGGCTGTAAAGTCTGCTAAACCAACTACAGTAGCAAGCATTAAAACAATAAAAGATGTTTTTTTAAGAGAATATTTTTTTAATATAAAGTATATAAATAGGACATAAAATGGAACACCAAATAATGGATCACTAACCCACCACATAATTTGATCTAAAAATGGGTGATTTAATCCATTAATGAATAGAACTAATTCCCTATCCCATTTTTCAAATTTAGCTATCCAATCCATGATGAATCATTTTCCATATCTCGTCTTTTAAAGTCAACAGCCCTTTTTTAGACACAGATGAAATGCAAATTGTTTTGACTTCTTTCGGAAACTCTTCTTTTAGTTCATTCATTAACTCATCGTCTAACAAATCACATTTGGTAATCGCTAATATTCTTTCCTTATGTAATAGCTCAAGATTGTATTGTTTGAGTTCATTAAGTAAAATGTAGTACTCTTTTTCAATATTTACAGAATCTGCAGGAACCATAAATAACAATACTGAATTCCTTTCAATATGTCTTAAAAACCTGTGGCCTAAACCTTTACCTTTGTGCGCATCTTGAATGATACCTGGAATGTCAGCCATTACAAATGAACGATGATCTCTGTAAGAAACAATTCCTAAGTTTGGAACAACAGTTGTGAATGGGTAATTAGCTATTTCGGGTTTTGCAGCAGAGACAGCAGAAAGTAATGTTGATTTACCAGCATTTGGGAAACCTACAAGCCCAACGTCTGCTAAAACTTTTAATTCTAATATTTTCCATTCTTCTTTACCCAAGTCTCCGGGTTGGGAATACATAGGAGTTTGATTTGTTGAGGACTTAAAATGGTTATTTCCCCGACCTCCTCTTCCCCCACTTAATAGAATTTTCTCTTCTCCGTGTTCTGTAATTTCAAACAGAAAATCACCCGTCTCGGCGTCTTTTGCAACAGTCCCTAGAGGAACATTTATCACTTCATCTTTACCATTTTTACCAGAACAAAGGTTAGCACCTCCTGGTTCGCCAGGAGCCGCAATAATGTGTTTTCTATATTTAAGACTCAATAAAGTCCAAATTTGTTGGTCTCCTTTTAGTATAATATGGCCACCTCGGCCACCATCTCCTCCATCTGGACCACCTTTTGCGGTAGTTCTGTCCCTGTGAAAATGCTTTGACCCGCCACCTCCTTTACCAGATCTACAACAAACTTTGACATAATCAACAAAATTACTTGAAGACATAAGTTATAAATTATCAATAGCTGAATAAATTCGTGAGGTGATTTGATCAATAGAACCTAATCCATTAACCTCAGCTAACTTATTTTGTTTTTTATAAAATTCTGCAAGAATAGCGGTATTTTTTTCATACACTTTAATTCTATTTGCAATAATATTTTCATCTTGGTCGTCTGTTCTCCCACTTGCTTTTCCTCTATCTAACAGTCTTTTTATTAATTCATTTTCTGGAACATTTAACGCTATCATTTTTGAAACTTCAGTTCCATTTAAATTTAAAAAATCATCTAAAGCAATTGCTTGATCTTTCGTTCTAGGAAAACCATCAAAAATAAACCCAAAAGATTCAGAGTGTTTTTTAACCTCCGATTCTAACATTTTTATAGTAAGTTCGTCGGGGACTAAATTACCTTTGTCCATATAGCTTTTGGCCAATAATCCTAAATCTGAATGACTTTTAATATTTTTTCTAAAAATATCTCCTGTAGATAAATGAGTGAGGTTATAATGTTTTTTTATTTTATCTGCTTGAGTTCCTTTACCAGCCCCGGGAGGCCCGAATAATACAATATTTAACATAAATAATTTTTAATCAATAATATATATTTCATTTAAATTTCTTCCTAATCCGTTGTAATCAAGTCCAAAACCCACTAAAAATTCATTTCCTACGTCAAGAGCTTTATATTTAATGGTAATTTCATTATTATATGCTTCTGGTTTAAACAACATAGTAGCAACTTCAATCGAACGAGGGTTTAGTTTAGAAATATTTTGAGTAACAGCACTAACAGTAGCTCCAGTATCAACTATGTCTTCTACGATTATAATGTCTTTATCACTTAAATTTTCGTTAAGCCCAATTAGTTCTTTTACAGTTCCTTTAGAGGAAACACCTTCATAAGAGGAAACCTTTACAAAAGAAACCTCACAATTATGTTTAAATAGTTTAATTAATTCTGTAGCGAAAATAAAGGAACCATTTAGCACGCAGACAAATAACGGAGCTCTCTCGGAGTAATCTTTATTTATTCTTTCAGCTAAAATAGTTATGGCTTGATTTAAGGACGATGAATCAATAAACAAACGAAAATTCTTATCGGCTAGTGTTATTTTTTTCATTTTTGTTTAGTGCTCAAATGTAATCATTTCATTTAACTGAAAAATAATTGTTAGTTTAAATTCCTCCATTAACTTTGTTGCCGTTTAATAATTTGATCTGTAATTTTTTTAAAAATTCTTAAAAAATGGAAACTATCGAAACTGATATAATAATCATCGGAGCTGGACCAGTAGGTTTATTTACAGTTTTTGAAGCAGGACTTTTAAAGTTAAAATGTCACTTAATTGACTCATTAGCTCAAGTTGGAGGACAATGTGCAGAAATATATCCCAAAAAGCCAATTTATGACATACCTGGATACCCAAGTGTTTTAGCTTCAGACTTAGTCGATAATTTAATGGAGCAAATAAAACCATTTAAACCTGGATTTACATTGGGAGAGTCTGCCCAAACAATTGAAAAAGATGATAAAGATAATTTTATCGTTACTACTAACCAAGGAACTAAGCACAAGGCTCCAGTTGTTGCTATTGCTGGTGGTTTAGGTGTTTTCACGCCAAGAAAACCACCAGTTGAAAACCTTACAGATTTTGAAAATAAAGGCATTTATTACATCGTAAAAGACCCTGCCTCATTTGAAGATCAAGACTTAGTAATATCTGGTGGTGGTGACAGTGCATTAGATTGGGCGCTTTATTTTGCTGAAAATAATGCTAAAAGCGTAACTTTAGTTCATAGAAGTGAAAAATTTAGAGCCCATATTGATTCCGTTCAAAAAGCACTTGATTATGCTGAAAAAGGTAAAATTAAGATGTTTTTAAATGCAGAAGTATGCGCCCTTGACGGAAAAAATAAATTGTCAGGTGTTAAAATAAATATGAAAAACAAAGAGGAAAATATTTCATTAAACTGCCACAGTTGGCTACCTCTTTTTGGACTTACTCCGAAATTAGGACCTATTGCAAATTGGGGACTAGAAATTGAAAAAAACTCAATAAAAGTTAATAATTCAATAGATTATTCGACTAATATCCCTGGAATATATGCCATTGGAGACGTAAATACGTATGAAGGTAAATTAAACCTTATTTTGTGTGGATTTCATGAAGGTACTATTATGGTTCAGTCTGCATTTAAAAGAATTTACCCTGATAGGAAAAATATTCTCAAATACACCACCGTAACGGGAATTTCTGGATTTGAAAAATGATATAAATATCACTGTTATAGACAGAAATAATACCACTCATAATATTTCAGGGCCAGTAGATATGAATCTCAATTTAATGGAATTGTTGAAGATACATGAACTTCCAGTTGAAGGTACATGTGGTGGAATGGCACTCTGTGCCTCTTGTCATGTCTACATAAAATCAGATCACCAATTGAATGAAAAATCTTCTGATGAAGAAGCAATGTTAGACGAAAGTTGGCATTGTGAAGACAACAGTAGATTGGCTTGCCAAATAACCCTTAGCTCAAAAATTGATAATTTAATAATAGAACTTGCACCTGAAGATTAGAAATAACTTCTATTTATACTCCTTTGGTATAACACAAATTGGTATTGGATTCATTTTATGTTGGTTCGCTTTGTTAAGAGTCTTGTAAATATTAATTACTTCTTTTTGTCTATTCGATAAATTATTAATTGGAATTGAATCGTCAAATTCCATTGCCCATTCTAACTCTTTATAAGTAGCACCTAACTGATCTTCGTCATTTCTATCATCATCCCATAACCCATCCGTTGGAGGAGCATTTTGAATACTTGAGATAATTCCAAGGTGTTTTGAAAGTAAAAAAACCTCTGTTTTCATCAAATCTGCAATTGGTGATAAGTCAACTCCA
>MDTC01263059.1_pt1 | contig 18671 bp, 13 predicted proteins | sample 811181 | NCBI WGS metagenome assembly MDTC01 (sample SAMN05326644, study PRJNA326480) | marine metagenome | isolation source: seawater | place: Pacific Ocean: North | collected 2011
ACATCAAAAATATAATTTTGATTTCTATTTGGGAGCAAATCTGAAAATGTTAGCACTGTGTTGACCAGGATATCAATACCCTCCAGGCTATCATTATATTCCTCGAGCTTGATTTTTATATCATCATAAAGCGTTCTTAGTTTATAGATTTCACCATCCCTTGTTTTAAACGGTTTACCATCCAATCCATTAATTGTGCCAAAACCAATATGTTTAAAATTTTTATCAGATAATCCAAAATGTTTGCATGTAGCAAAGAGCTGTTCAAAGTGTTTTTGCTGTCGTTGGTCTACAACATATACGTATGTATCAATATCAAAGTTCTTTTCTCTGTAGTGAACTGTTCCAAGATCTGTAGTTAGATATAAGTAAGATCCATCAGATTTTGTAATTAGGACTGGCGGATCAGTTTTTTCTGTAGAGATATATGCACCATCATCAACTATGATTTTTTTATCTTTTTTAGCTTGGTCTAAAACAATCTCAATATTCTCGACAACATCACTTTCGCCAAGATAGTAATCAAATTTATGACCAACTTGCTCAAGTAGTTTTTTAATTTCTGGAATAACTAAGTTATAAATAATTTTCCACTTTGTAATATAAAAATCATCTTGTTCATTAAGTTTTTTTGAAATATTCTTTGATTGTTCATAAAAATTTACATCATCTTTTGATAAGCTTGATGCTTTTGGATATATATCTTCAAAATCAGAAAATGTAAGCTCACCAATATCTAGATTGTTTTTCTCCGTGTAAGCAACAATTAAGGCAACTGGCATTCCCCAGTCACCAAAATGAATATCTGAAACTACTCTGTTTCCAGCAATCTTATTAATGTTGTATAAAGATCTTCCTATATTAAATGTTCTGATATGGCCAACATGAAGATCTTTTCCGATATTTGGGCCGCCATAATCAAATAATATAGACTTATCAGAATCTACTTTTATTACGTCTTTGTTGATTAAAGCAAATTCTTCGAGATACTGATTTGAAAAATTAATATTAATGAAATTGTTATCTAGAATCTCAACATTTTTTACCGATTTAAGTTTCTTTAAAGCATTTAGGATATCTTTTTTAAAGTCATCGGATAGATATTTTTTTTCAATCCGCAATAAGTTATTGCATTGTATATCAACGTTATCAAGATTAGAATATCTCAATTCAACATCATCTAAAACATTATATTGTTTAAATACTATTGATATTGCGTCAGCTATTTCATTAGCTCCATTTATCATGTATTTATATTACTAGAACGAATCGTCTCTAATTAACAATAAAATTTCAAATATCTAGTTATATTAATTGTCAAAATTGATAGCAATTAAAAATTCATTGTTTCCAAATTCTTTTATGTATTTACTATTTTCCAAAGACTCTATATTTAGAATTGTGTATTGTATATTTTGAGTTTTTGAGTCGTGACCGATTATCAAAATTTTTTTATTTTCTAATATTTGTTCTTGGATAGTTGTAAAATCTGTTTGCGGTTCACAGCCCTTTGATAGCTCGCTTTGCATAAAAACAATATTTTTACTTTTAGAATTATAAAAACATTCACCGTTTACTAACTTTGCTTGACCAATTTGATTATCAAATAAAATAGTTTGAGGAATGGAGTAATAAGTTACATATAATAAATCATATTCAAAGGACTGAGAATACTCCAATATTTCTTGAGTATTGTCTTCTCTTATGTTCTTATTCTCTACGAATATGAAAACCGGAAGTAAAGCAATTAGAAGGAATGTAATTGAAAATTTGGTGTTTAAATATTTAAATAAATTCAAAAAACAATATACAAAAAATGGAAATAAAATTAAATCAGTCCTTCCTGCGCCAATAGGGTACAGGTTTATTAAATTAAGAAAATTAAGAATTAGTACCGGCAGGATTGTCATCCAAAAAATGATTCTGTTATGTCTAAACATTAATAACACCCCTATGAAGATAATTGATGACAGTAATGGCAAAAAACCAAGATCATTAAAGTTTCTGATAAACATAAGATTGTTGAAAAAAAGTTTCACCAAGCTTGCAGAACTATTTTCATAATAAATAGACCAATATTCTCTAAACTCATCATTAAAAAATTTAGTATATGCCCTGTAAAAAAAAGGAATGGGTATCAGAGTTAGTAACAAAATTGATAATTTATTTTTATTATTACTAATTAGTCTCATTAGGGGAAAAATAAAATAAATTACTAAGATATTAGAAAAGAAAACTGAAAAAAATAATGCGGAAAAAATTTTTTTCAGTTTTAAGTTACTCTCCTCTGAGAAATATCTGATAAGCAGCACTGCAATGCAGAAATCAATAAAGTACTGTTTTGGTCTGTAAATATAGTCAACAACAATAGGTGAGCTAAGTATCAGAATTTGAACCACACAAATTTCATATGAGAAATTATCCTGTTTTGCAATTAAATATCCAAGCACTAGGAATATTAAAAGATTCAAACAGCCAAATACTACATAAATATATTCAAATCCAAAGACTCCAATTAATAGTTTTAGAAATAAAGAAAAACCAATATGATGGTCAGCTATTAGTAGAAAAGACTCAAGATCGTTTATAGCAACTCTTGATATAAGTAATTCGTGAGCGTCATCATACCAAGTATTCTGATTTTGAAAAAATAAAAAATATTTGTAAAGAAATAATGTACCTGTCCCTGTTTGAAAAATTAAAAATTTATTTTTTCTATTAATCACTACTATTACAATAACAACATCAAATGAGTAAAAACTTAAATTTAAATACAATATGAAAAGAAAAATATGAAGAACATTTATATAGTTTGCTCATCATTGAACTTAGGTGGTGCTGAAATTCAGTCAGTATGGCTTGCAAATAAACTTGTTAAAAAAGGTTATAGAGTATCTTATGTTGTATTAAAAAAGAGCAATTATATCTCTACATATCTAGATAAGAATATAAATTTGATCCAATATAAAATGTATGCCGCAGATTCAAACAAAAATTTAGTAAAAATTCGTAAGTTATATAACTTTTTTTCAGGGATTGTACTATTTCGAAAAAAAATTAAAAAAGACAATGCTCTTGTTTTTTCATTTCTATTTCACTCAAATATTTTTGTTTTTCTTTCAACACTATTTACAAACAAAAAACATATAATTTGTATTAGAAACGATAGATTTAACTCAAGAAACAGTACAAAAAACTTAAAAATCAGATTTTTTTTGGTTTACATAGTGTCTTTATTTAGCTATAAAATTGTTTTTAACTCTAATAAAGCACACCAGACTATTGGAAGAAAGCTTCCAGAAAAAAATAGGCAAACAGTTATTTTGAACTCTATAGCTGATTTTAAAGTACCAGTAGATGAAGAAAAGTACACAGATATTAAAAATTTTTTAAAAGGATCACACAATAGATTTGTATCTATTGGAAGGTTAGAGCCATTAAAAAACTATGAAAACATTTTAAAAGCATTTATGATATTAAAACATAAAGGCATTGAATTTAAGTATGTAATATTTGGTCAGGGTTTTTTAGAAGACAAGCTTAAAAACATAATATCAGAAAGTAATCTAGAAGAAGATGTCATATTACTTGGTGGCATAAGAGGGGCTAAGGAATATCTTGATTTATTTAGCTACTACATACTGGGTTCAATTCATGAAGGATTTCCAAATAGTTTAATTGAAGCGATGTCAAAAGGGCTTATACCATTTGTTACTGATGCTGGAGATGCATTTGACATTATTTCTCAAGACAGAGGTGTACAAATTGAAGATACACGCGCAGACCAAATTGCTGCAACAATTTTTGGTTTTTTGGAGAAAAAAGATACAAAAGTTAATAATGATATGCTTGTAAACATTAGTAGTTACTTAAATACGGATTTAAATCAGGACAATATAATTAATAAATGGATAGATTTAATCAAATAAAGATTATTGATTTTGATTGATAATAAAAATATTTCAATTTTAGTTTTCCTACCTAACTTACTTGTTGGTGGTGCTGAAGAAACAACTTTAAAGTTGGTAGATTACTTAGCGAAGCATAATTACAAAGTAAATTTGGTTGTTGCTACAAATAAAATTTCAAGCGTTTATGAAATCCCAAAAAATATTAATTACATCAATCTTGAAAATAAAAGACTTTTAACAAGCTTTTTTCAAGCATATAAAGTTATAAAAAATTTAAATCCTGATTTAGTTTTTTCTACTCTGTGGTACTCAAATCTATTTGTTGTATTTATCTGTAGTATTTTAGGTAAAAAGTGCGTAATCAGAGAGGCAGGACTTGATTATCGTTCTGGTGTTGGATTTTCCAAAAAAATATTTAAACTACTTTCCTTGTTGTTATATAGAAGAGCAGATAAGATTATAGCCATTTCTAATTCTCTAAAAGAAAATTTGCATGAACAATTAAAAATAAAAAATGAAAAAATTCAAACAATCTACAATCCAGTTGAAAGCTATATAGATAGAAAAAAGCTTGAGAACATTAATTTAAAAAAATATTTTCAAAACACATCAGATAAAACAATAATTGCAATTTCTGCCATAAGGTTTGATGAAATTAAATATTCCAATAACTTATTTTTAGCAATTAAGAATATTGAAGAAGAAGACGTAAGACTATTGTTTGTTGGCGAAGGTCACAAACGTGATGACATAAAAAAATTCCTAGTTGATAATGATATAGATGACAAAGTTACCTTACTTGACTGGCAAAAAAATATACACAGCTTCATCTATTCCTCTGATCTTTATGTTTCATCATCTAAATATGAAGGGCTAGGAAATGCATATTTAGCAGCACAACTGTTGCAAAAGAAATGTTTATCTTCTAAAGTTCCAGCATCTATAGAAATCAACAGTATTTTTCGAAATGGAGATTCATTCAAAGATGAGATTGAAGACATGGTTAATAAAATTATTTATACAATTCGGCAACCTGAAAAAATAAGTTCACTACCGAAACAAACTGTATCGTTATTTGAGGAAGAATTTTGTTTTGATAAATATTGTAAAATATTCAGTAAAGTAAGCAATTAAATTATGTGTGGATTTTTAGTTAACATTTCATCAAATGAAACTAATCAAGAAGAGTTTAAAAACTTGAACAACCTTCTTCACAGTAGAGGCCCCGATAATACTAGCTATCATAATGAGAAATTTGAAAATGGTATCACAACAACGTTTGGTTTTAAACGATTAGCAATTCTTGACCTAAATGACACTGCAAACCAACCGATGGAGGATAACTTAAAAAAATTCTTAATAGTTTTCAATGGTGAGATTTACAATTTTAAAGAATTAAGAGCAGAATTAGAGCAAACCGGTTCTAGATTTACAACAAGCCATAGTGATACAGAAGTAATTTTAGAGGGATATAAAAAATTTGGAAAAAAAATTCTGCATAAGCTTGAAGGTCAGTTTAGTTTTGTAATTTTAAATAAAGAAAATCAAACTATATTCGCAGCTAGAGATAGAGTTGGCCAAAAACCACTTTATTATTCTATAGATAAAAATAATATTTTGTTTTCTTCTTCAATTAAACCAATTGAACGATTTGTGAAAACAAAAAAAATAAATTTTGAAAATATTAATAGCTATTTACAGCTTGGTGTTTTCCCCTCACCAACCACATTGTATGAAAATATTTTTAAACTTAGAAATGCTGAATTTTTAGAACTAGATATAAAAGATACCAATAGTTTAAAAATTAAAACTTATTGGGACTTACGTGATTACATAGATTACAAAGAGTTCAACGATGAGCAGTTCACTGATCTTTTTTGTCAATCCGTAAGTAAAAGATGTATAGCGGATGTCGAAATCGCTGCTTTTCTATCAGGAGGTCTTGATTCCACAGCAATTGTAAAAGAATCAAGTAGAAATATTAGCAACCTTAACACGTATTCAATTTCAAACTCAGAGCCTGAATATGATGAATCTCATTGGATAAATGAAGCAACTAAAATATTAAATCTAAATAATCATACATTCGAAATTAATAATGATGTTTTAATCGACACACTTGAAAAGTCAATTGAAGCATATGATGAACCCTTTTCAGATTCTTCATCAATACCAACTTATTTAGTTTCTAATCTAATGTCTCAAATCTCCAAGGTTGCTTTATCAGGAGATGGTGGAGATGAGCTTCTAGGAGGCTATGAACGTTATACTTGGTCTAGTTACAATAATTTTATTCCAAACCTTATTAATAAACCCATTGATCCAATAATTAAAAAATTAATATTTTCAAAAATATTTTCTAAAGGAACAAATCAGGCCTTATCGTTAATACATAGTGACAATGCTTTTAGATATGAATCTTTTTTTGTTGATAGAAATTTTTTGAAATTATTAAAAATAAAAGATAATAATTTTCCATTCATAGAGAACTACTGGGTTGATAGTCAAGAAAACCTAAAATCAATGCAAGCTACAGATCTTAGATATTATTTACCAGAAGTCATGATGACTAAAGTAGATAGAGCTTCAATGGCAAATTCTTTAGAAGTAAGATCTCCATTTGTTGATCATAAACTAATTGAATACATTATGTCTGTAAAATCTAGCGGTTATTCAACACCAAGAAATAAAAAAATGCCTTTAAAAAATTACTTAAGTGATGAGTTTAATTCAGTTTTTCTAAACAGAAAAAAAATGGGGTTTGCAATACCATTAAAAAAATGGATGCTTTCAGAACTTCAAATTCAAATTGAGAATGATTTAGGTAATAAATCAAAATTTGTTTTTCAGCAATTTGGCAATATAGGGAGCGAGTTTTTTGATGAGCTTAAAAAAGGAAATAAGTCCTACATGAATAGAATTTGGAGACTGTTTTTACTCAATCGATATATAATTTAAATTTAGTGAGTAAAATAAAAAATCTTATTGTATTTCGAATAATATTTAACCAAAAGACTGGCTCCGGGCATCTCTATCAAGCATTGGGACTTGTTGAAGAGATTAATTTAAAAGAAAATAAAGTTATATTTATTTTAAACTCCTATGACAACTCTTTGAAAATAAAAGTTAATTCAAAAATAGATATCATCACTGAAGATATATTATTTAATAACTTACTTTCTCTTAACGCCCATAATTACACAAATTTATATTTTATCAACGATACTTTAGATACTACAAAAGAAGAAATTAAGACTATTAAGGATTTTAATTTTAAGATTATAAATATTGAAGATCAAGGATCTGGCGCAGAGTTTGCAAATTTGGTAATAAACGCTTTGTACCAAAAATCTACAAATAACTCAAATGAATTTAATGGACCTAAATTCAATATTTTTAGAAACGAATTTTATGCAGAGTCAAAGTGTTTAATTGATAAAAAAGATTCAAAAAAAATATTAATTAGTTTTGGCGGAACAGATCCTGCAAAGTTAACTGAATTAACTATCGGATTTTTATTAAAAATGGGTATTCGAAATCTTTCAGTAATTGATCCACCACATAGAAAAATACGGGTTGATGAGTATTCAAAATGGATAATAAAAGATAAAGTAAATGTGGCTGCAGAGATAAACAAGTCTCAATTTGTAATATCTTCAGGAGGCCGAACTGTTTATGAGGCTAACTTTTTAAAAACCCAATCTTTGGTAATTTGTCAAAATAAAAGAGAATTGAGTCACTATTGTTTAACTTTAGATTCAGTTACAAACCTAGGCCTACATTCAGAAGTAACATTTCAACAATTTGAAAATTCGATTCAATCATTGAGATCACAAAACAATAATCTTTATTTTGACAAATGGTTATCAAAAAAAGAAATTTTAGACTTAATTCTTAGTTAATATCTTCAAAAAACAATACAGTATCTGCTTCTTTATCAACTTTGAGTGCTTTACCTACAACTGAATCAATTTCAGATGGACTTATACCTGTTGCGGGTCTTTTCGGGATTAAGTCATCAAAAGAAAGTTTTTCCCCAACTTTTTTATCCCTCTTCAAAACAAGAGATCGCCTGGCCATTTTTCTAGACAAATGTTCAGTTTCTAGTGGTTTAATTTTACTACTTCCATAAAGTTCTCTTCTTTTTAGCAATGCAAGTCTAAAATTTTCAACGTCTATCTTGTCCATTGAGTGAAAGTGATCATTACCATATAATGTTTTATCATCTGTAAAATGTTTTTCTAGAACCAATGCACCTAATGAGGTTGCTTCTTGTAAAATACTTAAATTTTCTGTTGGCTTTGTATGATCACTATACCCGATTATCTGAGAAGGAAATCTACTTTTTAATTCTTTTATTCTGTATAAATTTGCATTATTAATAGTCGTAGGATAATTTAAGATACAGTGATTTATAATAATAGTTTTGTTGTTAACTTCACTAATCCAATTTATCGCATTGTTAATTTCTTCAATATTCGATGCACCTGTTGACAATATAATATTTTTATTTAGTTTGCCAGCTCTTTGAATTAAAATTTTATTTGTTATATCAGATGAAGATATTTTGAAAACTTCAACTAACTCATCGAGCCAATCTAAGCAATCTGTGTCAAAAGGGGTTGACATGAATTCAATATCTATTTCCTTACAATATCTAGAAAGCTCTCTATAGTCCTTTTCATCAAAAGAATCATATTTACTAAACAATTCTTTTTGGTTTTCAACTTTATTTTCTTTTAAGTCCCAATATGCTACTGCGTCTTTTGAAGCTATTTTATCAGCTTTGTAAGTCTGAAATTTTGCAGCATTTGCCCCAGAGTCCTTTGCATTCTTGCAGAGTTTTTTTGCATTTTCTAAACTAGACTCGTGGTTTACTCCTATCTCTGCAATCAGATAAGGATTATTTGTAAAAGACAATTCATACTCTCTTTTATCTTCTTCCCACAATCTGATTCTATCTAATAATTTCATAGTTTTATATTACTGAATATAGTAATCTCCAGTTTTCCTCATTGATCCGGTAACTTTATTAAATGATTCTAATAAAGTTAAGTAATTTTTTTCGTATAGTAGATTTTGATTTATTTTTGATATAAATTTTAAATCATCTTCATAATCAATAGTAAATCGTATGTCACTATTATCTGAAGTTGCCATAAAGTGTTTAACATCTTTTTTGAAGTTATGATATAGACCTAATGTAACGTGTTCAAGATAATCTACGTTCTTAAAATTTTTAGTATTGTATAAAAAATATTCAGAGTCAATTATTTCAATTTCTAAACCCAACGGAAAAGTTTTTAAAACCGAGTTTGTCAGCAATTTCATCTTTCCACCTAGAAAGATATTTAACATTTTATCGATTATGTTCGGACATTTGTATGGATTATCAGCAGTAACTCGAATAAAAAATTCGGGTTCGTATTTTTCTATAATGTCTCGATATCTTTTTAAAACATTATCTTCTTCTCCTCTATAAACAGGCAAATCCTTATTATTTAAAAAATTAAATAGTTCATCATTATTTTTTGTCTGAGGAATAGCAAAAATATAATTATTTTTAAAATTTTTACTACAGTAATCGTTGACATGTTCTATTAGCATTTTGCTACCAATGTTTGCAAAGATCTTTCTAGGAAATCTTCTTGATGTTAACCTTGCTTGTGCAATTGCCATAAAAGAATTACTCATAAACTATCCTTCAACAAGTAATTTAGTTATCAGACTTGAAGAATTTGGAGTATTTTTTGAATAAAATAATTTTGCGTATTCTGAATAATTTAAATTAATTAATTTTTCAGAATCATTTAATAGTTTTTCAAGCTCTAATTTATTATTTATAACCAGATTTTTGTCAGGCAGTGTTATTTGTTTGAATTCTAACGTTGGTGGTTTGTAAAAAAATGTGGGAATATTTTGATATAGTAATTCATATGCCAGGTTTGAGTACCTTGTAATAGCGATTGAATTCTTGAAAACTACTTCCTGAAACTTTTGATCATTATTTATAATTTCTGCTTTTATCTCATTCACAATCTTATTTATTTCATTATTAGACTGTCTAGGGTGCAATTTAACTTGAAATAATATTTCTTTTTTATTATTTAAAAACTTATAAATCTCTTTGATATCACTTAGCATTTTTTCACTTTGTTTTTTTTCATTATGAAACTCATATGCGCCTGCAATATATATTAAATTATCTACTTTTGTCACTTGGTAGTTAGTTGCACTTTTCTTACCAATTAAATTTTCAAATCTAGGAATTCCTATATCTAATATTTTTGCATCATTGTAACCTAAAGTTTCGTGCATTTTTTTTGATATTTGACCGCTGCTAATGAAATAATCAACATGCACTAAAGGATCAATTCTTGGATTTGAAGAGAATCTTTTAAAAGGCAATTTATAGTAAATTTTTGTTTTTTTTATTTCTTCGTTTCTACTTTTATTATTTATAAGATCGTTTGGTAACCCTCCTTCAATCTGAATTACTTTACCACCATTCTTTTTTACAATTCTTGCAATTTCTCCTTCGATAAAACCACCTGGACTAAAACATACAAACTTTGCTTTTTTTAAGTATTTACCTAAAAAAAATTTTATTTTAATAAAGTAAATAACTTTTATGAAAAGCGATGGAGAGTATGGATTATTAACTTTTATAATTGGCTTTTTGAACTTATATATATATTTGTCTTTAATTTTTATAAAATCATCTAAATTATTGTTGTATATATTTGATTGATTTATAAAAATAAACTCATTCGTATCTGTTTTTGAATAATTTTCAATAATTAACTCTATATTTTTAAACGTCGTTGATTGTTGAGCTATAAATATACCAAAAAAATTTTTATTCATAATTAAATCTAATATTCAAAATTTTAACTCAATTAAGAGTCAAATATATTTTTTAAGGAATTTTATATAAGTATAATTATTCCAATGGAGCTTTTTAAAAAGAAAAATAGTTTCGACCCTGAAAAAATATTCTATGGCTTTTCATCTATTTTTCCAAAATTTTTAAGTATTGTTTTTATACCTATTATCCTTAGGCTGATTACTCCATCAAATTGGGGTAAGATTTCTATACTTTTAGTTGTTCAGCAAATATTAATTATTGTATTTAATCATGGCTTATCTACAAATCTTTTTAAAAATTACACTAAAGAATTAATTACAAGAAGAGCATTTTTACAATCTTTTGTAGAAATATTAGTTTTTTATATATTTATTGCATCTATTTTTCTAATATTTGATATTTCAAGTATTTTCAAATTACCAAATAACCCAATAATTTGGATGACATCAGCAGCTTTATTTCAAGCTTTGAATACTGTAATTAAAGCAATTTCTCGAATTTTGGAAAGACCAAAACTCTTTCTAAGCATTGTTTTCTCAGAAAAAGTTTTTATTATTTTATTTCAATTCATACTTGTACTCAGAGAAGTATTAGTAATTGGTTATGATAGTACAGGCATTGCTAGCTCATATTTTATTGGTACTTTTATAGGATCTGGACTAGTTTTTCTTATATTTGGTTTTTATATATATTTAAATCTTGAAAATAAAAACATAAATAAGGAATATATAAGAACAAATAAACTTTTGAGCGCCGTAACAATTTCAACTTTTTCATTTTTTTTGATTTCGTGGTTTGACAGATTTGTAATTTTAGAACTCCTTGACTTTAATAGTTTAGGTATTTATTCAGCATATGATTCATTAGCAAGGTTGCTAAGAATTTCAATTGAAGGTTTTCTATTTTTATATACTGCAAAAATTTTTAAGGATAAAAATGATGGTGAATTAAAAATATTTAGACTTCGACTTACGAAACTTTCATTTTACTTTTTAATTCTAGGCATATTAGTTTCCGATTTGTTTATTGAAATTATCCTACTTGATTCTTATTCAAAATATTCAGACATTGTATTTCCCCTTGGCTTGTCTTATTTTTTGTTAATTTATGTTTCATTGTTCCAAAACCATATGATTGTTAACGAACATTACAAAAAAATTGTATTCGTAACTTTCTCATCTTGTATTTTAAATATTTTTTTCAATTTTATTCTTGTACCAACCTACGGTATCTATGGTGCAGCGTACAGTACTTTGATATCGGTTTTAATAATTGCTTTAACTTATATTTATTTTTCAAAATATTATATTGAAATGGAACTAAAAAATTACTTTTATATGTTTATTACAATTTTTGGACTATATTTAATTTATTACAGTAACGATGTTTATATAACAGTAATTAAATTGCTTATTTTTTGTTTTGTTTCTTACAAAACCCTTGTAGAAATGAAAAATTTTCTTTTAAAAACCTAGTTAATAATCTCATTTAAAGCTTTAAAGCTTTTTTCTTTTATGGAAAAAACATTCTTACTACTTTGAAGTATTTTTTCTTTTTTTATAAATTTTGAAACTGAACTTAGGCTACTTGGCAATTCTTGTAAATAAGAATTTAGTAAATGTATTTGTCCTAGACCTCTTAAATCTTCAGCAATCAAAGTTGAATTCAGATTATTCGCTGTAAAAAGTAAGTGAGTATGAACTCTAAAGCCAATATGCTCATTAAACTGATTAATAACATTTTTCTCAATTACATCTTTTGATTGAAGTATTTTAATTTTTTTGAATTTTAGATACTGCCTAAGAATTATTTGACAATAATATCGTTTCCTTGAAACATTTTTCTTATTTAAATATCCAGCATTAAACAGAAATTCAACTTCATGATTTTTTGATAAATATCTAACTGTTTTTAAGCAAAGAATTAAATAATAAATCAATTTATTAATATTTCTAAATCCTGGATCAGAAATTAAAATCTTGGTGCTTTCAATTCTTGGATTGTCTAAGATTTCATAATTTATTACTGGACAACCAGACAGATCAGAGTTTATGTTATTTTTTTTAAGAAATTCCATAGTCAATTCATCTCTACATAAAATTGGATATTTTTTAGATACTTTATATAGAGTTTGTTTATTTTTTTCGCTTAGTCCAACACTATAATTAAAATCTACACCCAACCCAACACCAAATAAAATCAAATCAATGTTGTGATCTAAAGTTTTTCTGAAAAATGACTCATAATCAAGGTTTGCATTTTTTAAAGAATTACTAATCAAGGGCCCACCAGGTATCACTACTTTTGATTTTTTTTCAAAGTTAAATGTATTGAGATCTTTAATATCGATTTCATTAATCTGTATATCTTTATTTAATACAGTGATCATATTTTTAAATCCGTCGTATATTAAAAAGTCTCCAAGATTATTTTTAAATGAATTAACAACATATAGGGTTTTCAATTACTTACCTCAATAAAAATATATTACTAAAAAAACAAATGTTGATTCACATGAAAAGCAAAAAATAGATAATTTAAATGCATTAATTCTCTTGAGCATGGTCTTATTAATTTTTATCCAAAAGTATTTGAGAATTTAATAGTTCCCTTAAAACTAAATCAGAACCAAATAAAGATAAATGTGAATTGTCATAATATATTAAAGAATCTTGAATCTTATTAAAACACATACCTCCATTACATAAATTTATATATGGATTTATAAAAATATAGTCATTAGATTGTAACATCGTACTCATTTGTTCATTTATTTTATAGGCTATTCCATTTTGTATTGGAAAAGATTCTAAGCAATCCTTATTTTTGTATACAACACATCTGAAGTACCCACCTGTTTCCTGAGAATTACTTCCAGGTACGCTTCCAATAACAATTAGTTTATTTGGCAGTACTTCATTTTTTAAGATTTCAATATTTTCAATTATTAGAATTTCTTTAAATTCAGACTTGCTGTCATGAACAATCTTGCTTTCTTTATCAATTAATTTTTGATCCCACCTTTGAGAAATAATTACATCTAGTTTGTATTTTTCTTGGATGGCAAGCAATTCGTCGTAAACTTTTGAACAATCTTGGTCTACGTAGCTGTTATAAGTGATTATATTCTTTAAAGAAATACATGCAGATGTTGTTAGAGAAATAAATCCGATCTCATTCTTTAAAGAATACTTTTTTAGAGTTTCTATATAGTGATCAGCATGAGAATCACCAAAAATAATAAATCTAAAGTCTTCTTCATTGCCGTGAAATTTGAGTTCACCTGTATAGCTTTTTCTCTCAAGTAAATCAATATTGTAATTTTCGATAATGTTTAGATTGTTTCCATCATTTTGAATAAAATATGAATTTATACTTAGAGTAACTAAAAAAAGAACAAATAAAACCTTTGATGTATTTTTAATATTTTTATAGTCTCTGTATTTTTCCTCTACATATTTAAATATCATAAAACTAATTAAAAAAGATAAAAAAAGCCAAATAATTATATAATCATTAAATATGTCATAAATTTTAGTGAATGCAAATAGGGGTTGATGAAACAAATATAAAGAGAATGAAATATTTCCAACAAAGACCAATGGTTTGTTCTCAAGTAGCAATATATTTTTGCTAGGTTGGTTGATTATTATTAAGCCTGTAAATAAAACAGGCAAAATCATGAAATAGTTTGTAAAGTAATTGCTTGGATCAAGCAAGTTTGAACACAACAATAAAAATATAATCGATAGAAAATTCATATAATTATTTGAAAATTTAAAATCTTTTAATTCAACAACAGCAATAATTCCACCTGCAAGAAACTCCCACAGCCTAAATGGTAAAAGATAAAAAGTTGCGTTTAGTTGAAAGAAATATCCAAGCAGGTAAAATGCTAAAGAAAATAAACTTAAAAATATAAAAATTCTTAAGACAATATTTAGATTACTTTTAAAAATCCTGTAAATTACAACAAGAAATAGTGGAAGAAAAATATAAAATTGCTCTTCCACTCCTAAGCTCCAAGTGTGGATTAAGTGCATAATTTCAGTTTTTGAACTAAAGTAATTTATATTTTTCCAATAAAAAAAATTAGGTATAAAAAACAGTGTGGTTATTGAACTTTTTGCATAAAAAATATTATCAATTGGATGCTTAATTAAAAACGATAGGCCAGCATTTATTACAAGTAAAAAATATAATGCTGGCAGTATTCTAGAAACTCTTTTAAGATAGAAAATTTTTAGAGAAAATTCATTTTTTAATTGTTGTAACAATATTTTTTTAATTATTAAATATCCTGATATAACAAAAAATATATCAACACCTATAAATCCTGCTTTGAAAAAATCAAAGTTTGAATGGTAGAAAACTACAAGTAAAACAGCTAGTCCTCTCAATCCTTGAATGTCTTTTCTAAAGTTAAATATTTTTGGGGAATCTATATTATCTGACACATAGTTTATCTTACTCATTAAAACTTACAGTGAAATTAGTTATCCATGTTTGTGTAAAAATAATAAATCTACACACATGACATCAGATAAAACATGAGTTGTTAAATGTTTTTTTTCGTTTTGAAGTGTATAACCTAAATCATTCAGCAGGTTTAAGATCTCTTCTCTTGATTTAATAAAATCTTTTTTTCTGCTTAGTATTTCCAGCTGAATGACAGGTTTAAACATAGCTATTGTATTTTTTGCACCTAAAAGTACTTGATATGAATATCCTTCTACATCAATTTTCAAAATGTCTAAACTTTCGAGATTTAAATTTAGAGAATCAATGGTTTTCTGATTCACATCGTATGTTTCAGTAATGTTGTCTTTTTTAGTGAAGGGTGAAAATATTACCCTTCTAGTTTTGAGCCATAATGAATTAACTAAAATATTGTTGACAGATGATCCAGAAGAAGGAAAATTTTTTAAAGTTGTAAATTTTTCTGACGAAACCTTGTCTCCTAAGGCATCGTTAAAATGCTTCCATATTAGATTTCTAGATTCCGCAAAAGAATTAAATGCTGATCTATCAATTTTATGATTTGGATCAAAGCTATAAATTTCAATATTGTTTTTATAATTGTTTCTTTGTAAATTTTCTACAAGATTTTTTGTGAATTCCCCATTGTAAAAACCTACATCAAAAATAGTTAATGTACTTTTATTAGATAGTAAATCTGAAATCTCTTTGTAAAAATTTGGTGAGAGTATAGATGCAATTTTATATAATAAAGTATTATATGACACTGTTTTCCTTTTCATTTGTATACAAATATAAAGTCGAAATAACCATAAATAAATACCCTTGCATTATATGCCTAGGAAAATATGTATGAACTTGATAAAAAAGATGAGGACCTAAAAAACTTAGAGGTAAAATAATAAATAGTAATTTGCTAAAGTTGTTTTCTGAATTATCGAGAATACTTTTAATTACGACCAAAGACCATTGAAGAATAATAAAAACTACTACTAAAGGTAGAATTTTCCCAGCCATTATTGCAACACCCTCATTAAGTGGATTAGAAACTAGAAAATTTAGCTGAAAAATTAGTTGTTCTTTAACCTCTGGAAAATTAAAAAGTAAATCTCTTGGAGAGAGATAATAATATCCTGGAGTGAAAACATCTTGATTTAAAACAAACTTGTTACCGTAAATCAAATTATGTAAAAAAGGCAGTAGAAAAAAGAGTCCTAAAATTAAAATATTGGCGAAAATATTTATTTTCTGTTTTTTATTTTTCATAAAAAATATAAATGAGAGAATTAGTAAACCAGGTAGTTGGTTCTCTCTTACAAGAAAACATAATCCAATTAAAACTGATATATATATTGTATCTCTAAAAGACGGCTTTTCTTTAAATATATAAACTGCTAATCCTAAACCTATTAACCAAGTTGGCCACTCGCTCAAAGATGAATACAAATTTAATTTAGAGCTATATGTTGAGAAAAAAATGTAAAGAATTATCAAATTTAAGGATAAAAAGATTTTTTTATCCTTAATCAACTTAGCAAAATTGATAAACAGCAGTAATAATAGCAATACAAAAATAAATCTTCCTATTAGAGATATAGCTACATGACTATCACCGAACAATAATCTTAATAATGAAAGTAAATATCTATAACCAGGTTGGTATAAAAATATATTCTCACCACCTTGAAGGGATTTAAAGTGTATGATTTGCTGCGACCAACTTTCATATTTTAATGGATCAGAACCTCCAACGCTGTAAAGTACTTTACTGAAGACATTGAGGTTTTTTATTGATAATAGAGAAACAGACAACGCTATACCCATAAAACTAGTGATTGTATGAATGTTTTTATTAAAAATTAGATATGCAATTAGAGCAATAAATAAAATCTCGATATAGTCAGTTAATGAATTTGGAATTTTTTCATAAATAAGAACAACTATAAAAAGAATACTGAGATTAAAAACTAAGTCATTTTTTCCTACCTTTAAATGAATCAATGCGTTTATAAAAATTATTGCCACGATTATCACATTTACAATTTCTAAAATAGATTCAGCAGTGGTCTTAAAAGGATTAAGACTTTCATTATTAAGGTCTGTTAAAGAAAATGAAGCATATGGTATATTTGGATAGCTATTAATCCCTGCATTGTATCTATAAAAATAGTCAATATCTAAACTACTATCTTCTTCAAGCTGAATTTTTACAGTATTTACTTCATAATAAGAATTGGGAAGGTTCATTAATTCACCGTTCGATTTAATTTTTACTTCTCCAACGTAAGAAACTAGAATATCTTGCTTATCTATTAAACTTTTCGACTTCCAATTGACTCCAAATGAAAGCCAATTTCTTGAGGGCTCTATTGGTTGAACTATATTTGTAAATCCATAGTCGAATAAATTTGCAGAACCATTTTGTTCTAAGTAGTTGTAACTTACTCTTTCAAAACCTTTATTATTATTAATCCAGTGCATTTTTATGTCTAAATCATTGCTACCGCCGTAAAATGCTTTGTCATAAAAATTAAAACCTGTTTGGTTGAAAAAGTATAAATTCCAATTAGTAAATTCAATACCCTGAGCATTTATTGGTTTACTGTTGAAATCTAGTAAATAATCATTTCTTGTTATTTGTTTATTAAAAGGTACTTCATAACTAAATTGGCAGTTATCTTTTATGTTGAATGACATTTCAAAATTTGATGTGGGTGTCTGGCTCGTTGTATAACACGCATCGAAACTATTTTGAGAATTTATAACACTCAATGAAGTAGAAATAAGAAATAAAAAAGAAATTAGATATATTGTTCTTTTATTTGTTTCTTTATTTTTGCTAAAAATACAAAATAAAGAAATTATAAATAAAAGAACTTCGATTTTATTGTTTAACGGAAAACCATCAAGACCAAATCCTGGATTTATTGGCCCTATTAACACCAGAAGAGGTAAGAAACGGTAAAAATATTTGAAATTGTTTTTCAGCACGCGGTCATTTTAACTTGATTTTTCGATATTCTCTACGAAGGAAATAAATTGATATATGAATTCAATTTAATATCTATAATGTAGAAAAATGAGTTTAACTTATAAAAATTTCATCTCATATAACTTTATTGCATTTGTTGTATTTAATTATCTGCTTCTGAATAATTGGTTATTAAATCTTCAATCTCAAGAATTGATTGTGACAAAAAGTTTAATAATTGAATCTCGTCCACTTTGGATTATTTTGTTATTTGTAAATTTATTATTACTAATAGTTTCAATCGTAAAAAAAATTAATTTAAAGCCAACACCAATAAGTTTTGCTTCAACATTTTTTGTATTTCAATTTTTTAACATTAAAGATATTGATCCTAATTATTTTTGGAATACTATTCCTGATGCACGTACATATAAAGACTTAG
>MDTC01149655.1_pt1 | contig 18666 bp, 16 predicted proteins | sample 811181 | NCBI WGS metagenome assembly MDTC01 (sample SAMN05326644, study PRJNA326480) | marine metagenome | isolation source: seawater | place: Pacific Ocean: North | collected 2011
CATTCTTCCGACTACCAGCAGAAAGGTACCTTTACCGTGGATTCGGAAATCTGTCTCACCGCCACGGAGAAAATTTTGCGCGACATTGCCGCAGGCCAGGGACCAGAACAGTGCATTCTAGCGCTTGGCTACGCGGGATGGGGACCGGGACAGCTTGATTCGGAAATCCAGTCCAATGGCTGGCATCACGCGCCTGCCAACAGTGATCTAGTGTTCAATGGGGACCTCCCCAGCATGTGGAAACAGGCGCTGGAGAGCCTGGGCATCACCCCCTCCATGCTTTCCGACGACGCTGGTCACGCCTGATTCCATTTTCTTATCACACCAGTTACTACCAACAACAGGCTACACACTCAGCTTAGTAGAATCGACACGTCGCTGGGAAGAAACGCACCGCCCGGACCCATAGCTACGAAGGTGGGGGCCGCGGACAGCAGGCGTGAGGCCACGCGGGAGATAGCCTCGCGGTCCACGGCGTTAATGTGATTTATAATCTCGTCGGGGGGTAACGGGCGGCCATAGACCAGCATCTGAGTGCCCAGTTGTTCGCAGCGTGAGGGAGCACTTTCCCTAGACATGAGCAAACCGGCGTGAGCCCGGGCGCGGGCGCGGGAAAGTTCGGCCTCCGTAGCGTTTTCGCACAGCGCCTTGATCTCGTCGCAGATTACGGGGAGTAACTCTCCTCCCTTGTCGGCGGAAGCACCGGCATGGATCCCCAGCAGACCGCTATCGGCAAAGGAACAGGTGAAGGAGTCGATGGTGTAGACCAACCCCCGTTTTTCGCGCACCTCTTGGAACAGACGAGAGGACATGCCGTCGCCAAGTATCCCGGAAAACACTGACAGGGCGTAGTAATCTGGATCGTCTGCGGGAACCCCTTCGAAGCCCAGGACCAGATGAAGCTGTTCCAACGGCCTTTCGGTGCGCATATCGCCGCCGGCGTAGTGCGCCGGCTCCGGCGTCGGTGCGGTAGTCACGCTGAGAGAGTCGAAAGTAGTCGCCACCAGCTTAGTGAAGGCATCGTGATTCACATCACCCGCTGCCACAACCACCATACGCTCAAGAGAATAATTCTCTGCCATATAGGTACCAAGAGAATCCCGTGAAAAAGCACTTACCAGGTGGGGCAGACCGAGGGTGGGACGGCCCATGGCCTGATCGGGGTAGGCGCGGGCCTGAAAATGATCGAAAATGAGGTCGTCAGGGGTGTCGTTGCACAGGGCAATCTCCTGAAGAACCACATGGCGTTCCAGTTCTAGTTCCGATTCGTCGAATACCGAATGCTGGAGGATGTCAGAGAGAATATCCAGTGCCAGGAGCGTGTCCTCCTTCAGCACGCGAGCCACGTAGACCGTTCTTTCGCGCGAGGTATAGGCGTTGAGATGCCCCCCCACGGCTTCGATCTCCTCGACGATAGCGCGCGCCGAACGCCGCTTAGTGCCCTTGAAGGCCATGTGTTCGAGAAGATGGGAAACACCGTTAATCCCCGGCGTCTCATTGCGGGTGCCAACCCCTACAAATACCCCCAACGACACCGAGGGCACATTCTCCATGGCGTCGGTGGCCACCCGCAGGCCACTATTGAGAGTGGTAACGGTAGTGGTCATGGGGTTTTTCCCTCGCTTTCCCCACCCCTTCCTCTAGCGGTCTGGGCCATGACAGCGGCGTGTTCGCGTACATAGGCGGCTACGGCATCCACGTCGGCCGGAAGCACTTGGAACCGTTCCTTGAAACCCGCCAACCCGGCCAAGGGTTCTGGAATTTGGGGTGGCATTCCGATGGCCTCTTCCACGGCCTCAGGGAATTTAGCGTGATGGGCCGTAGCCAGCGCCACCACGGGGGTACCTTCGGCCGTTGCATCTCCCCCAAGCTGCCGAGCGGCGTAGACGCCGATAGCGCTGTGAGGATCGAGCAAAATACCAGTGTTCTTGTATTCTTGAGCGATAGCTGCCAGCGTGCCCTCGTCATCGAGGCAACAGGCGGAGAAAAGTTCATAGGCGGTGCGGTAGCACTCGAGATCTAGCTTTAGGCGCCCGCTTTCGCGGAATTTGGCCATGGCCGCCGTCACCCGTTTACCATCGCGGTTGTAGAGGTCAAACAGCAGACGTTCGAAATTACTAGAGACCTGGATATCCATGCTGGGGCTTAATGATGGTGTGACCTCGTGCATTTCCATGGTTCCGGAATCAAAGAAACGGGTGAGGATATCGTTGTGGTTGGAGCCAATAATGAGACGCTTGATGGGAAGCCCCATACAGCGCGCGGCATAGCCTGCATAGACGTTACCAAAATTGCCCGTGGGCACGGCGAATGATACCTCATGCTCCGGTGCGCCCAGGGAAAGTGCGGCAGAAAAGTAATAGACAGTCTGCGCCATGATGCGCGCCCAGTTGATGGAATTAACCGCGGACAAACGCATATCGTTGCGAAAGGCGGTATCGTTGAACAGGGTCTTCACAAGGTCCTGACAGCAGTCGAAATCGTCATCGATAGCGATATTGAACACATTGGGCGCGTCCACCGTAGTCATTTGCCGGCGCTGCACCTCCGAGACTCGGCCTTTTGGATGGAGCATAAACACATCCACCAACGGACAAGCCACGCAGCCAGAGATAGCAGCCGATCCGGTATCGCCCGAGGTGGCACCGAGAATGGTGACGCGTTCACCCCGACTTTCCAGAACGTGGTTGAAGAGCCGTCCCACTAGTTGCAGAGCATAGTCCTTAAAGGCCAGGGTGGGGCCGTGGAAAAGTTCCATGAGATGAATGCCACCACCCAAATCGACAAGTGGCGCGACGGGGTCGTGGTCGAAGGCAGAGTAGGAGTCTACCACAAGATCGGCGTAGGCAGCTTCGGGAATAGCCTTGCCCACGAAGGGATGGGTGAGACGTACCACCTGCTCCACATAGGATAGGGAGGCCATGTCGCGAAGCGCAGCGGCGTCGAAGCGGGGCCATTTTTCTGGCACATAGAGACCGCCGTCCAGGGCTAGTCCAGTCAGCAGTACCTCGTCGAAGGAAAGCGCCGGGGCATCCCCCCGGCTACTTATATAGCGCACGCGACCCGCCTCTCAAACCCTGTGGATAAAATGGGGGCCTAACCTACCCCGCGAACAGAAGCCAAGCAATACAGGGGGCAAGAGAATGGGAAAGAGCGGAGATGAGCATATCTGCGGGCGTTACAACCTCCTCAGAGCGGCTCTATAACCTGCTAGCGCAAGGGTTCCGCGTACCGTTCCTAAACGGTCTCAGTCAGGCCCCCTTCTCTTCATGCTTGGTGGAGTGGATGAGGTAGATGACAAAAAGGACCAAGGCCAGAGAATACCAAGTAACAGCATATTCCAGGTGGTCGTTGGGGAGATCTACCTTAGGCTGGCCGCCCACTGGAAAGCCGCCTGGATTAGGAAAATCACCCGCTTCAACATACCAAGTGGCGAGTGGTTCCAGCCCAGCGTAAGAAGCCATGGCGGGAAGGTCTACATAGAACCAGAAATTATTTTTCGGAACGTTATCTGGCGTGAAGCGGCCCTTACGGCCACCAGTGCGGAGCGCCCCCTCCAGCAAAACTGTACCTCCACTTTGGGCCGCCGCGCGCAGCGTGGGGTCTTTATAGTCCAATGGAATCCAGCCACGGTCTACCAGAATCAGACTTCCATCGGCACGCCTTAAGGGGGTGATTACGTGATAACCCAAGTGGCCCATGAGCGAGCGAGCACCAAGAAACATTTCGCGGTCATGGAGGAAGACGCCCTCGATCCGCACGCGGCGAAACTCAAATTCGTCTATGATGATTGGATCCGCCGTGGCCGCGGGCGGGGCCACTATGGGCGCGGTAAAACGCGACTGGCGGGTGGAAATCAAGTTCTCCTTCCAGAATAGGCGCTGCACTTGCCAGCTCCCCAGACACAACATAAAGACCACACCCAACACCGTGAACAGGGTAGGACCCAGCGCTGGGCGGAACACACAACCGCGGAAGTGAAAGCCGCCGTCACTATCAGCCATCTTCGCTCTTTCCGTTGTTTTCCTTATAGTCTTCCGATCTGTGGCAGAACTGCAGCGCTACCAGTGTCGCCTTGAACCAACGTGTGGCGAGAAGAGACCCACCGAGAATGAGCGGTAACAACACCACCCAATGCACCCAGAGCGGAGGCGCAAAAGCCCCCTCCATCCATAAAGCCACGCCAACGGCGATGCCCCCTATGATCAAGGTGACGAAGGCCACTGCGCCGTCGCCGCTGTCCTCGGCGCTTAAATCGAGATCACAGACCGTGCACCGGTCTGTGATCTTTAACAGACCATCATAGAGTTTGCCCTGTCCACAACGGGGGCAGCGCATGGCTACCCCCGCGGAAAAAGGTGATACCGGCTTGAGCATCCGCTCATTTTACGCCCTCGTTGAGGCGTGGTTCAACAGACTCAGGCCGGGCTCGCCCACCAGTAAACGCAAGTGAACAGGAATAGCCACACCACATCCACGAAATGCCAGTACCAAGCAGCGGCTTCGAAGCCAAAGTGATGGTCTGGTTTAAAATGCCCGGCTAGCCCCCTCAGAAAACAGACAATGAGGAAGATAGTGCCGATGATTACATGGGCACCGTGAAAACCGGTGGCCATGAAGAAGGTGGAGGGATAGATACCCTCGGTAAAGGAGAAAGTGGCCTCACCATATTCATGAGCCTGAAGGCTAGTAAAGGTGATACCTAAGATGATTGTGAGTGCCAAGCCAAGCAGGAAGCGCTGGCGGTTGTCCTCGCGCAGGGCGTGGTGAGCCCAGGTCACGGTAACGCCGGAACTGAGCAGGATGATAGTGTTGAGGAATGGCACACCCCAAGGATCAAAGAGCTTCCCTTCCATGGCCACAGGCGGCCACACCCCGCCCAGGACCTCTTGCCGGGCCACCAGCTCGGGGCTGGCAGCACCCGGAAAGAGAGCAGCGTCGAAGAAGGCCCAGAACCAGGCGACGAAGAACATCACTTCCGAGGCAATAAACAGGGCCATGCCGTAACGTAGGCCTATCTGGACAACGGGGGTGTGATGGCCTTCCACCTCCCCTTCACGGATGACGTCGCGCCACCAAGCGGCCGCCGTCAGCGTCAGCATAGCGGCACCAAGATAGAAAAGGGAATTGCTCTCGTCATGCATAAAACTGATGAAGCCAAATGCTGCAACAAGCGACGAAACACCGGCAGCAAAAGGCCACGGGCTGGGATCGACCAGGTGATATGAATGTTTTGCAGAGCTCATTCTTCTTACTCTCTGTTGCTTCTAATAATAAAAAAATAACGTCTCTTACCCCACACAGGCATCAGCTCTCCGGGGCAAACTTGTCGGGGGCTGGAAGCCCACCGGACAACGCCGCCATCCATCCTACAGGGTCTTCGTATGAATTCTTCCACAGGGCGGCGTTTTTCTCTTCCTCACTCTCTGCGCGGAGGAAGGTGTAGGAAAGGGTGATGGTTTTGATCTCACCCATGTTGATATCGTTCATAATCGTCGGATCTACAAAAAAACTCACCGGCATGTCCATCTCCTGGCCCGGGGCCAGGATCTGTTCAGTAAAACAGAAACAGTCGATCTTGTTAAAATACTTGCCCACCTTAAGCGGCGTCACGTTGAATACCGCAGTACCGGTGATAGACGTGTCAGAAAGATTACGCGCAGTAAAGAAAGCCAATCCCGATTCCCCCACCTTAACCTCCACCAGGGGCTGCGCTGGGGCAAAATGCCATGGTAGGGTTGGAGAAACGTTGGAATCAAAACGTACCGTTATTATCCGTTCCACCTCCACGCCCGGCACGGAGGCAGCCTGTTGTGTGGTGCCGCCATAACCAGTGACCTGGCAGAAAATGCGATAGAGGGGTACCGAAGCGTAAGCAAGCCCCGCCATGCCGAAGACAACTGCCGTAAGGACCCCTAAACATTTGTGGTTGCGGCGACGCAATTCCCACCTGTGCGCGGACGTGGTCATGGCCTATTACCCCCCCATACGCACTATAGTGATGAGATAAAACAACACTACAAGGGAGAGAAGCACCCCACCCAGGGTCAGGTTGCGGTTACGCTGGTGCTTTTGCGAGACGTCCATGACAGTCTACACTTTAGGGATTTCTTCATAAGTATGGAAAGGCGGTGGCGAGCTGAGCTTCCATTCCAGGGTGTTTGCCCCCTCTCCCCATGGATTCTCCGCCACTTTCTCACCCGAGGTAAACGTCTTCCAGATGATGTAGAGGAAGAGAAGCGCGCCCGCGGCCGAGATATAACCTCCGTAACTGGCAATCAGATTCCAGCCAGCGAAGGCGTCCGGATAGTCGGGAATACGCCGAGGCATCCCGGCAAGGCCCAAGAAATGCATGGGGAAGAAAGTCAACAGTACGCCAACGAACATAATCCAAAACTGGAGCTTGCCCAAGTTCTCCGGATACTGGTGTCCGGACATCTTGCCTATCCAGTAGTAAAAGCCCGCAAACATTGCGAACAAGGCGCCCATAGACATAGTGAAGTGGAAGTGTCCTACTACGTAGTAGGTGTCATGCAGCGCAATGTCCACACCCGCATTGGACAGAACCACACCGGTGACACCACCAAGCGTAAATAGGAAAATCATACCCAGGGAGAACAACATGGGTGTGGGGAAAGTCAGCGAGCCACCCCACATGGTAGCTATCCAACTGAAGATCTTGATACCCGTGGGAACCGCGATCACCATGGTGGCGGCAACAAAATAGGCCCGCGTATCCACGTCCAAACCTACAGTATACATGTGGTGAGCCCAGACGATGAAACCGACGAAGCCAATGGCCACCATGGCGTAAACCATACCGAGGTAGCCAAAGATGGGTTTCTTAGAGAAGGTGGGGATCACCTGGCTGATAATGCCGAAACCCGGGATGATCAGGATGTAGACCTCGGGATGGCCGAAGAACCAAAACAGGTGCTGCCATAGGATGGGATCGCCACCGCCTTCGGGTGCGTAAAAAGTAGTGCCGAAGTTGCGGTCAGTAAGCAGCATGGTAATGCCACCCGCCAGAACCGGCAATGAGAGCAGCAGCAGGAAAGCTGTCACCAAAACCGCCCAGACAAAGAGTGGCATCTTGTGCAGAGTCATGCCCGGCGCACGCATGTTGAAAATGGTGGCGATGAAGTTGATGGCGCCCAGAATAGACGAGGCGCCCGCAAGATGCAGAGATAGGATTGCTAGGTCGACCGCTTTGCCAGGGTGGGCGGAGGTGCTAAGGGGTGCATAAACAGTCCACCCCGTCCCAGCACCGCCATCGGTAAATGCTGATGCTACCAGTAATATGAGTGACGGCGGTAGCAGCCAGAAGCTGACATTGTTCATGCGCGGGAAAGCCATATCCGGCGCCCCAATCATCAGCGGCACCATCCAGTTACCAAAACCGCCCATCATGGCCGGCATTACCATGAAGAACACCATAATGAGACCGTGGGCCGTCATCACAACATTGTAGAATTGGTAGTTTTCGCCGAAGAACTGCATGCCGGGCTCGGCCAGCTCCATGCGCAACAGCAGGGAGAAGACCGCGCCTACAATGCCGCCGATCACGGCGAGAACAAGGTACATCGTGCCGATGTCCTTGTGGTTGGTGGAATACAGCCAGCGTTTGATGCCAGTGGGGGTATCGTGATTACTCATGATTTACAACTCTCGCTTTGGCTTATTGCCGAACTTGGTTCTGCGCAATGTTCTGGGTAACACGGACGAGTTTATCGCCTTGGTCATTGCGCGCAAATTCTTCCCTCGCCCCTGTGACCCAAGCGCCAAAGGCCTCTTTCGAGACCGCCTTGATGGCGATAGGCATGAAACCGTGACCGGGACCGCAGAGCTCCGAGCACTGGCCGTAATACCAGCCTTCCTCGTTGATCCTGAGCCAGGTCTCGTTGAGACGACCTGGAACGGTGTCGGTCTTAACTCCTAGCGAAGGTACGGCCCAGCTGTGAATAACTCCGGTAACGGGCGCAGCTAGAAGTACGCGCACGGTGGTATCCACCGGCAGTACGACGGGGTTGTCCACACCCAAAAGGCGGGGATGTTCACCCAATTCGCCTTCATCGAGTATCATACTGTCGAAGGTAAAGCTGCCGTTATCTGGATATTCGTAGGTCCAGTACCATTGCTCGCCGGTGACCTTGACGGTCATCTCAGCGTCCGCCGCACGATCCTCAAAATAGAGCAGCTTGAAGGAGGGGATAGCGATGGTCATAAGGATAAGAACGGGAATCACTGTCCATAATACTTCAAGCAGCGTGTTGTGGGTTGTCTTCGAGGGCACCGGATTGTTTGATGCCTTGAAGCGCATGATCACGTAGAGCAGCAGCAAGGTAACGAAAGTCGCAATGCTAATGATGATGACCAAAAGTAAATTATGGAAATCAGCAATGCCTTCCATCACCGGAGAGGCTGCGCCCTGCAGATTTAACTGCCACTCCAGCGGCCGGCCAGTATGTTCTGCCAGGGCGGAGAAAGTACTTATTCCGGTAAAAAAAACAGCCGCGAAAGCGGCACGTAAAGCATTTAGAAACATTTTATCTTTGTCCCCTTTTTTCGGCGAACGCCCGCAACTCTGCGCCATTGGACAGTAACATTTCTGTGACATTTTCAAGTGTCAGTTTTTGTATAAAATATCCATGATCTCTTATCAACACATCAATTTTTGAGTCATAATAATTATAGGTTATAGATAATTTGATTATTCATGGTCTCTATTCCCGAACATTCTCCTGATGAGAAAGCGGTTCAACAAAGCTCCCTCCAGTTTGGAGATAGTGTTTATCAGGGCGCGTGAAAACTCAATTCTTGAGAACGAACTTTGTTAAAGACCGGAGGCTGCCGAACTAGGAAGATACTCCGCTGACGCCATCCATGTGCCCAGTGCTGGGTCAGCCAGCATGGCCATAAACAGCAGGAATAGATAGAGGATGGAATAGCCGAACATAGCCTTGGCGGCGGCATCCGCCGTCGTAGCCCAGAGGCGTACCGCCAGACCCAGAAAAATCCCTCCCAGAACCAGCGCGGCCAATGCATAGGCCGGCCCCATCACACCAAGCCAGAAAGGGGTCAGGCTCAAGGGGACAAGAAGAGCCGTGTATAGGAGGATCAATTTACGGGTTTTGCGCGCACCCGCCACCACCGGCATCATGGGTACGCCAACACTAGCGTAATCGCCGCAGCGGTAGAGCGAGAGCGCCCAGAAATGTGGCGGCGTCCACATGAAGATGATAACAAACAGAGAAAGCGAAGCCAGAGACACGTCGCCGCTCACTGCCGCCCAGCCAATCATGGGAGGAAACGCCCCCGAGGCGCCGCCGATGACGATGTTCTGTGGTGTACGGCGTTTCAGCCAGATGGTATAGACGAAGACGTAGAAACAGATGGTCAGCGCTAGCAACGCGGAGGCCACATAGTTGATCGCCAGCCCCATCACAGTCACCGCTGCCACTGACAGCACCACCCCGAAGCCCAAAGCGTCCGCCGGGTCCACGTAGCCCGCTGGCAGGGGCCGGTGGCAAGTGCGACTCATGCCAGCGTCAATGTCGCGATCGTACCACATGTTGATGGCGCCAGAAGCTCCCGCTGCCACGGCGATACAAATGATGGCCACCGCCGCCAGCAGAGGATGGAGATGGCCAGGCGCCAGCATCATGCCAGTAAATCCTGTAAACACCACTAATGACACCACCCGCGGCTTCAACAGGGCGATGAAGTCTACCACCCGGGGGCCGTCGGCCAAAAAAAGTGACGGCACAGCCCCCGGTGCGGCATGCGCTAAATCGATGGAACTATGGGACATCTATGGCCTCACTCGACCGTTTACCTGATCTGTGAATGCTATGACCCCGCCCCGAAAAATATTTCTCGTGTAGGGAAGGTGTAGTTCGCTTGGTACACCATGAGGGCCACAAACACCAACACTAACACCGGCGCTTGGACATACGAGCTGGCATCTTTATCGCCGAGTCGTGGAGTATGAAGGGGTTCAGGACAAAGTGAACCGTTAAGGGCTACGCTCTAAGAAATGCTTCGCAAAGACATTGCACCTTAAAGCGTAACTAAAAAATTTTACTGTGAATCAAGGTTGCGCCTCCCATCTTGAAGAAGGGCGCGGAACACGCTACCCATCATCAAATACATTTTCCTTACCCCGCCGTTCACTTACATAAAGGAAAAAGATGAGTGATCTCGCCACCACCGACGCGCTGTTCTTCGAACGCACGGGCCTTAACCGGGAGCGCACCGAATCCCAAGTCAACGACGCGCTAGCCGGTTGCGACGACGGCGAGCTGTTCCTTGAATACTGTCAGTCGGAAAGCCTCAATTTCGATGACGGACGTCTGAAAACCGCCAGTTTCGACACTTCCCAGGGTTTTGGCCTGCGCTGCGTGGCAGGCGAGACTACCGGCTATGCCCATGCCAGCGAGCTCAGCGAGGTGGCATTGAGGCGGGCCGCCGAAACGGTGAAATCGGTGCGCACGGGAAGACAGGCTGCCACAACTGCCGCGCCCCAGCCCACCAATCGCCATCTCTATGATGACGCCAACCCGTTGGGTGAGAGAGAATTCACCGACAAGGTAAACCTTCTTTCCGAAATGGACGCCTATGCGCGGAGCCGTGACCCCCGGGTGCGCCAGGTCTCCGCCTCGCTTTCCGGCCAGTGGCAAGCGATGCAGATCATCCGCCCCGGCGGCCAGCGGGTCTGTAACGTGCGCCCGCTGGTGCGGCTCAACGTTACGGTCACGGCTGCCAAGGGCGAGCGCATGGAACAGGGGACGTTTGGCAGCGGCGGCCGCGCCGGTTACGGCCAGTGGCTGAAGCCGGAGACTTGGAAGGCCTCCGTTGACGAAGCCCTGCGCCAGGCCCTTGTGAATTTGGAATCGGTGGCTACTCCGGCGGGTGAGATGACTGTGGTCGTGGGGCCGGGCTGGCCGGGAATCCTGCTTCACGAGGCCGTGGGCCACGGACTGGAAGGCGATTTCAACCGCAAGAACACATCCGCTTTTTCCGGGTTGATCGGCGAGCGGGTGGCAGAGAAGGGCGTAACCGTGGTTGATGATGGTACCCTTGAAAATTTGCGCGGGTCGCTCACCATTGACGACGAGGGCACCCCGGCAGACCGCACGGTACTGATCGAGGACGGCATCCTCAAGAGCTATATGTTCGACCGCATGAACGCCCGTCTGATGGGAGCCAAGCCCACCGGCAACGGCCGACGCCAGTCCTACGCCCATGCGCCGATGCCGCGCATGACCAACACCTATATGCTGGGCGGCAGCCACCAGCACGACGAGATCATCGCCACAGTGAAGAAGGGCGTGTACGCCGTCAGCTTCGGCGGTGGCCAGGTGGACATCACCTCGGGCAAGTTCGTGTTCAACGCCTCGGAGGCTTATCTGATCGAGGACGGCAAGGTAGGGGCACCGGTCAAGGGGGCAACCTTGATCGGCAACGGCCCCGACGTGCTGACACGGGTTTCCATGATCGGCAACGACATGGCGCTGGACCCCGGCATCGGCACTTGCGGTAAGGAGGGTCAGCACGTACCCGTAGGCGTGGGTCAGCCCACACTGAAAATTGATGGCCTAACCGTTGGCGGTACGGAAAGTTAGAATCTGGGAAAAAATATCGTCCCCTGACAGGCGGAAGTTTTAATCCTTCTCGTGGATGCGGTCGAATTCATCTTTTTCGAATTCGATGAAGCCGTCTATCATGCGCCGGAACGCGGCCTCGGCGATGCCGGGCACCAGTCCAGCCTGTTCGGCCTTCGCCCGCATACGGGTGATGATGTCCTCGATCCTGGCGCGGTCCGCCACGCCTTCGCGCGAGGGCTTGAAGCGCGCCGCCTCGCTCACATAGAAGCTGCGCTCAGCCATAAGTCGAAGGATTTCGCCGTCGAGGCGGTCGATATTGGCGCGCACCTCGTCGAGGTTGCGGCAGGGGACGGGAGGTGTGGGTTTTTCTGGCGGTGTTGTCATGATCAATACGCGTTCTCGGTAAACAGTGGTTCGATGCGTCCGTCCCAGCTGGAGGTGAAGGCGTCGAGCCATTCTTCTGCAGGTGTGCGTCCAGATGCAACTGTTTCCAGCAATGGCTCGAGATATTGGGTCTCGTCCCGGCCCTTGCCGTCGAGTATGGCGCGGCTGGCGAGCCCGGCATAGGCGATCTCCAGAACTTCTTCGGCCAGCGCCAGCAGGGCACGGTTACCCATCTGTGTGGCCAGCCCGTCGCGGGGCACCTCGGCGCGCAGTTGGGCGTGATCTTGCGCTGTCCAGTCCTTGATCAGGTCATAGGCGGCGTCCATGGCCGTGCGGTCGTAGAGAAGTCCGACCCAGAGAGCGGAAAAGGCGCAGAGCCGCCCCCAGGGGCCGCCATCAGCGCCGCGCATTTCGAGGAAGTGCTTCAGCCGCACCTCGGGGAAAACGGTGGTGAGGTGGTCCTCCCAGTCGCTCATATAGGGCTTTTCGCCGGGCAGCGCCGGCAATTCACCTACAAGGAAATCACGGAAGGACTGGCCGGCGGCGTCAATATAGTTTCCGTCGCGGCGCACGAAATACATGGGCACGTCGAGCATATAGTCCACATAGCGCTCGAAGCCGAAGCCATCCTCGAAAACGAAGGGCAGAATGCCGCAGCGGTCGGGATCGGTGTCGGTCCAGACTTGGCTGCGATAGCTGAGATAGCCGTTGGGCTGGCCCCCGGTGAAGGGTGAGTTGGCGAACAGGGCCGTGGCCACTGGCTGCAGGGCCAGGCCGACGCGGAATTTGCGAGTCATGCAGGTCTCGGAGGCGAAGTCGAGATTGACCTGTACGGTGCAGGTGCGCAGCATCATGTCGAGGCCGTGATCGCCCTTGGTGGGCATGTAGCGGCGCATGATGTCATAGCGCGCTTTAGGCATCCACGGCATGTCCTGACGCGTCCATTTGGGTAGGAAGCCCATACCCATCATGGCAATACCCAGTTCTTCACCAATCTCCTTAGCTTCGCTTAGGTGGGTGTGAACCTCATGGCAAGTCTGATGCAGATTCTCCAGTGGCGCACCGGAAAGCTCAATCTGGCCGCCTGGCTCCAAGGTTATAGAACTACCGTCTTGAACCAACGCGATGGTCTTACCGCCCTCGGCTACCGGCTGCCAGCCAAAACGGCGGAAACCCTCGAGCAAGGCGGCTATACCCTTTTCTCCTTCATAGGGAAGCGGCCGCAGGGTCTCCAAATCAAAGGCGAATTTCTCGTGCTCTGTACCGATGCGCCAGTCAGCGCGTGGCTTGCATCCGGTTTCCATATAGGTGACGAGTTGATCCCTGTGTCCTAAGGGGGACGTAGCAGAGGAAGAGGTCATAACAGACGGCACATAAAAATACCAAGAACTAGATGGGAAATCAGTCGTTGGCGGGGTACGACTCAAACCGGCATCTTTCGTGCCAATCACCAAGAATGGCCTGCCAGCAAGCAAGAGCCGCTAGGGCCGCCGTGTCTGCACGCAACACACGAGGACCCAGTCCCAACGCCGTAGCAAAGGGTAGTTTGTAGAGGGCGTCAAGCTCCGTGGGAGAAAAACCGCCCTCAGGCCCCGTAAGCAACGCCCATTGCCCGCCCCCTTGTTCCAGAGATTCGATTTTACGGAAATCTGCGAGCACCTCGGCAATGGGAGGGCCTTCGCCACTTTCGTCACAGAAAAGCAGCCGCCGTCTAGACGGCCAATCATTCAGCACGGACTTAAGTTTCTCCGGCGCGCGTACCAATGGTACGTTCAGGCGCTCCGTTTGCTGCGCCGCCGATACGCAGCGGGAACGCAAATGGGCCACGTTGACCCGCCGCACCACCGTATGCCGCGTCACTACTGGCCGCAGTTCTGCAACCCCCAGTTCGGTAGCTTTTTCCACCAGGAAATCAAGCCGCGCCCGTTTCAGTGCCGCAAAGACCAGCCACATGTCGGGAGGATCGGCCTGAGGGCGCAGTCGCTCCACAGCCTCTAACATTATTTTAGCGCCCGTTTCAGGTATTATTCGCGCCAGCCATTCTCCGTCACGTCCATTGAACAGAATAACCGCCCCGCCCGCGTCAAGACGCAGCACATGGCACAGATAATGTGACTGGTCTCCGTCCGCTGTCGCTACTACGCCGGGGCCGAGATCGGCCTCTACATAAAGACGGGCTCGGGGCTTAGGCGGAGCCGCGCCTTGGTCATTCTTTCGGGCCATTGATTTCGACTTTCTGTTTTTTTACGTCACTGTTCTTGGTGTTCTGGCAACTCCCGCTTGCCCCTTCTCTTTCTAGGCTCCAAGATTACTCCAACAACCCCTCGTAGGGACAGCAGATCACATGACAAAAAAAAACTATCTGGGGGGCGATATCAAGGCAGACGACTGGATCGACCGGCACGCGCCTGGTCCTGCCCGCCCCTATCTGCGGTTGGCGCGACTCGACCGACCCATCGGCATCTGGCTACTACTGCTACCGTGCTGGTGGGGGCTGGCCCTAGCCGGAGGTGGTGTGGTGGAGATACAGCTATTCGCTCTGTTTGCCCTCGGCGCCGTCATTATGCGCGCCGCCGGATGCACTATCAATGACATGGCTGACCGTGAATTCGACGCCAAGGTAGCGCGCACCTCTACGCGGCCTCTGGCCTCAGGCGTGGTAAGTCTGTCCCGGGCCGGGTTATTCCTGGCCCTGCTGTTGCTAGCCGGGCTGGCGGTACTGCTTTCCTTCAATAGGACGACTTTCTTACTCGCCCTGATGGCCATACCATTGGTGATCTTCTACCCTTTTATGAAACGCATTACCTGGTGGCCTCAGGCCTTTCTCGGCCTCACTTTCAACTGGGGAGTGCTGCTGGGCTGGACGGCGCTGCGCGGCGGGTTGGAACCGGTAGTAGTTACCCTTTACGGCGGCGCGGTGTTGTGGACACTAGGTTATGACACCATCTACGCCCACCAGGACAAGCACGACGACACCCTTACTGGAGTGAAGTCCACAGCACTGAGGCTAGGTGAAAATACGAGATCCTGGCTATTTGTCTTCTATGGTGGCGCGGTGGCCTCCATAGCCCTGGCGGGATGGATGGCCGGATTAGCCCCACTTTTCTACCTAGCACTGGCAGTGGCGGCAGCCCATCTTTGCTGGCAGACAGCACAGTTAGATATCAATGATGCGGCCAACTGTCTCGCCACCTTCAAGTCCAATATGTGGACAGGGATTCTGGTGCTGGCCGCCCTGTTTATGGGCCAGACCGCCTGAAGGCAGATACTGGAATGCGGTGCGACCGTAATAAGCGATGGTCACCGCTGAATTACCAAGCCTCAATTGGAGAGATGCGTCTTGCCCCTTGACGCACCCGCACCACAGATCGTCCTATGGCCTCGAAGGGAGCAGCAAAATTTATGCCCTGTATAAGCCTGCGTGATTTCATGGAGCGCCTAGAGTGCGAGGGGGAGCTTGTCCGCGTCACCGTGCCGGTCTGCCCCTATCTCGAAATGACCGAGATTCAGACCCGCCTTCTCGCCGAGAACGGCCCAGCGGTACTGTTCGAAAACACGGTGGACAGAGATGGCCACGCCTATGGCATGCCAGTACTGGCCAATCTGTTCGGCACTGTGGAACGAGTGGCTAAGGGCATGGACCGCACTCGTGGAGACCTGCGCGGACTGGGCGAAACCCTGGCCTTCCTGCGTCAGCCAGAACCACCTGGTGGATGGCGCGAAGCGGTGGCTATGATGCCTATGCTGAAAACACTGCGTACTGTTTCGCCCAAGACCGTGCGCAAGGCACCGGTCCACGAAGTGGTGCTGGAGGGCGATGAGGTGGACCTTTCGCACCTGCCCATCCAGACCTGTTGGACCGGCGAACCGGCACCACTAATTACCTGGCCGCTGGTGGTCACAATGGGCCCCGAACCCGAAAACGATCCCTGCGACAGCCCCAATCTCGGTGTCTATCGCATGCAGGTAACGGGTCGTAACACTACGCTCATGCGCTGGCTGGCCCATCGTGGTGGCGCGCTCCATCATGCCCGCTGGGCGGCCTTGCGTGACGACCCCATGCCCGCCGCCGCTGTTATCGGCGCCGACCCCGGCACCATCATCGCCGCCGTAACGCCAGTTCCAGACACTGTTTCCGAATACCAGTTTGCAGGGCTGTTGCGTGGACGCAAGGTAGAGTTGACTGACTGCCGCACCGTGCCCCTGCAGGTACCGGCTAACGCCGAGATCGTGATCGAAGGCCATGTTTCACTAACCAAGACCGGCGAGGAAGGCCCCTATGGTGACCACACCGGATTCTACAACGCGGTGGAGCAGTTCCCCGTCTTTACCGTATCCGCTGTCACCATGCGGCGCGACCCCATCTACCTTTCCACCTTCACCGGCCGCGCGCCCGACGAACCTAGCATTCTCGGCGAAGCTCTCAACGAAGTCTTTATCCCGTTGTTGCAGCAGCAATTCCCTGAAATCGTGGATTTCTGGCTGCCTCCTGAGGGCTGTTCCTACCGCATCGCCGTGGTCTCCATCCGAAAGGCCTATGCTGGCCACGCCAGGCGCATCATGATGGCGGTGTGGTCTTACCTGCGGCAGTTCATGTACACCAAGTTCGTGATCGTAGTGGATGCCCATATCAATGCCCGCGACTGGAAGGATGTGATGTGGGCGATCTCCACCCAGATGGACCCGAAGCGCGATATCACGGTGGTAGAAAACACCGCCATTGATTATCTCGACTTCGCCTCGCCTGTGAGCGGACTGGGCTCGAAGATCGGCCTCGACGCCACCACGAAGATTGGGCCCGAGACCAACCGCCAATGGGGCACCCCCATTCGCATGGATGACGAAGTGGTGGAACTGGTGAATCTGCAATGGAGCCAGTATGGCCTACCCGGTTCAGGCAAGCCAATTTGGAAGTGAGGCGTGCGTGTGCTCATCCCTCCCTATATATATATATGTCTGGACGACCTGACCCACAGTCTTCACGGACCCCCATGGCACAACCCACCGCCAGGACCTCCATGGCAAAATACGCCGATCTGGATCTTCTAGCTGATTTGGTGAAAAAAGCCAAAAATGCCGGTGCCAATGCCGCCGACGCCGTTATGTTCACGAGCGAAACCCTTTCCGCTTCACAGCGTATGGGAATCCCAGAAAAAGTGTCGCGTTCCGAAAACACCGGTATCGGATTACGCGTGATCAGCGATAAGCGTCAGGCTGTGGTGTCGGCTACTGATTTATCTCCGGAGGCCCTTGACGGGCTGGTAGTGCGGGCCATAGCCATGGCGAAGACGGTGCCAGAAGATCCCTATTGCGGCCTTGCCGATCCCGAACAACTGACTACCCATATTCCTGACCTCGACCTTGCCGACCCCGTGGCACCGGATGCTGATGCTCTAGTGAAACGGGCAAAAACCCTAGAAGAGGCGGCGCTCGCCGTGCCTGGTATCACCAATTCGGAAGGCGCCGAGGCTGGGTGGACACGCTCCCAGGTGTCCATGGCGGCGAGTAACGGATTTACTGGCAGCTACGCTACTACTCGCCATGCTGTAATCGTGGAGACACTGGCTGGGAAAGGTCTCAACATGGAGCGTGATTACGAACACCAGTCATGCGTCTATGGCAGCGACCTCGATAACATGGAGGCGCTAGGCCGCAGCGCCGGGGAGCGAACGGTGCGTCGTCTGGGCCCGCGCAAGATAGCTACCGCCAGAATTTCCGTCGTCTTCGACCCTCGCGTCGCTAACAGTCTTGTCCGCCACCTTGCCATGGCTGCTAATGGCATTTCCATCGCCAGAGGCATCAGCTTCCTCAAAAAAAAGATGGGAAAACGGATCCTACCCAAGGATATCACCATCACCGACGACCCTCACCGCCCGCGCGGCGCACTCTCATGCCCCTTCGACGGTGAGGGGCTGAGCAGTGAAAAACGCGCCATAGTTGGGAAAGGGGTGCTGAAAAGCTGGTTCCTCGATCTCTCCTCGGCACGCCAGCTCGGCCTGGCGCCTACCGGACACGCCTCCCGCAATACCTCTGCCCCCCCCAGCCCCACCGCCAACAACCTTTACATGGAGGCGGGGAAGGTAAGCCCGGACGAACTTATGAGTGACATCACCACGGGACTTTATGTGACCGAGATGATGGGATCGGGGCTCAATCTCGTAACCGGTGATTACAGCCGTGGCGCAGGGGGAATCCTGATCGAGAGCGGAGAGTTAACCGACCCTGTCAGCGAGATCACTATTGCCGGCAACATCAAGGACATGTTTCTTAGCCTGGGCGCCGCCGACGACCTAGAATTCCGCCATGGTTTCGATGCCCCGACGGTCCGCGTGGACGGCATGACCGTGGCCGGGAGTTGAAAGACAGTATAATGAGTGGAGATCATAATCTTTTGGTCGCTGCGGTACGTGAGGCCGGGGAATTGGCCTCATCCCATTTCGGCAAGAACACCCCAAGCTGGATGAAGAAGCCGGGCCAGCCAGTAAGCGAGGTGGACCTTGCCGTGGACGACCTGTTGCGCCAGCGGCTCTGTGACGAGCGGGCGGACTATGGCTGGCTGTCGGAGGAAAGCGCCGAAACGCCGGACCGCATGGACAGGGAGTGGCTGTGGGTGGTGGACCCCATTGACGGCACCCGCGCCTTTCTCGACGCGCGGCCGGAATATTCGGTCTCGGCA
>MDTC01086962.1_pt1 | contig 18665 bp, 25 predicted proteins | sample 811181 | NCBI WGS metagenome assembly MDTC01 (sample SAMN05326644, study PRJNA326480) | marine metagenome | isolation source: seawater | place: Pacific Ocean: North | collected 2011
AAAACTGCCGGCGTTTCGCACTTGGTAAGTAATGGATATTCAAGAAAAAGAATCGAGGAAGAGATGGCGAAGTGCGACATCCTCTGTTCAAATTGTCATCGGATTCATCACTACGAACAGAAACTTGTCGGCAAGGGTCCGAAACAGGATGGGGGAAAACAGACTATTGACCTCGATACCATTGATGACCCGCTCCGAGTAAACGCAATTAAATCTCGTCGCAAGTCTCAAAAGAAAAACAGACAAAGAGTTCGAGAGAAAAGAAAAGCGGAATTGAAAGACAAACAAAATATGCCCGGTCCTTCCATTGATGAATCATAACTGTTATAGTAGTGGCTTTTAACCGAATGACATGGTAAGAATCCTATGGGGAAGCGAGCAACCTACAAGACCAACAGGATATGGTATTGTCAGTCGAAACTTGATTAAAAGATTAGTAGCCAAAGGACATGAAGTTTTTGTCATGGGTTGGGATTACAATGGTGAGGACTTTCTTCACCCCGAAGGATGGACTATGGTTCACGCAGGCATCTCCGGTTATGGGTCTGAAAACCTAGGCGGACCGAATAGCCCAACAGTTCTCGAGGCTACAATAAAGAAACTTGATATTGATATTTACATTTCTTTAATTGACCCTTGGTATATTGGTCATGCGGTAATGTCAACAAACAAAATGTCAATCCCTTATATTGCTTATCTTCCAATAGACGGATTTCCAATATCTCCGGCTTGGAAGGATATTCTGAAAATGGTTCATACTCCAATGTGGATGAGCAAGTTTGGAAAAAGAACTTTCACCGAGTTTGTAAAAGATTATTCATCCGAAGGAACAGTTCCGGTTGAAAACAGAGATGGAATCCTCGACCGTTATCTTACAGAAGATACGCCGGTTTTATATCACGGTGTCGAACTTGATATTTTCAAACCAATCACCGATGAGGAAAAAGCGGAACTAAAAGAGAAGATGGGAATTAAGTGGGATTTCGTGTTTATGAGTGTGGCAAGAAATACAAATCGGAAGCAAATACCCCGGTTGTTAGAGGCATTTTCACAATTTATTCATTACAATCCCGATGTTCCCGAAAGTGTCGGCTTGGTTCTACACTGTGGCGACCCGACAGATACGTTCGGAATGGGCGGTTGGAATCTTCCGGCTCTTATCGCTCAATACAACTTAGGCGATTACGTCGCTTTCTCTGATACAAGTTCGAATCCACTTTCGGGATTGACAACAGTAGAGATGGCGAGATTATTCCAATCATGTGATGTTCATATCATGGCTACAGGCGGAGAAGGTTTTGGTATTCCATCAGCAGAAGCCATGGCCTGCGGAAAGCCAATCATTCTTCCCGATAACTCAACAGGTCCGGAACTTGTCGGCTACGGACCTCAACGACGCGGTTGGATTGCTAAGTCCTCTACTCACATTACAGGACCTCAATGGGGAGTCAATATGACATTAGTCGATATTGAAGACCTCGCTTGGAAAATGCGAACGGCTTACGAACAAGATGAAGAAAGAAAAGAGTTCGGAGAGAACGCGAGAAAGTTTGCCGAGAAGAACTTCAATTGGGATGTTCTAACTGACCAATTAGAAAAGCAGATATTGAAGACTGCAATTGAAATACATCCGCTAGGCGGAATGTCAAGGGTGATATAATATGGAGCAACGAGAAATTAAGAGAGTATCAAAGCCAACAAAATTATGCGGAGAACCATGCAAGACTCACGGTCGTCCCTGCATAATCGGAATGGGATATGGAGACGGAAGACAAGAAGCGCTTGAAAGAGCATTATTCGTCGAAGGTGTCAAGCAAAAGTTCTCACATACCAAGGACTCAACGCATTATTGTGATATTTGTATGAGAGAACGTCGTGAGGGACGTCATCCGGGTTATTACAAATATGACCCAATTACTCAACAAGTTTTACCCGGCGCTGTCATAACTAAGAGACTAAAGCAAGAAACAAAGAAAATGGCGAGACGAAAAGACATAGCCGATGGTAAAAGAAAGGCTTTCGGAAATCGCTCCAAAAAGAAGAAGTGAGTGAATGGTAGGACCGACCGGGATTTGGAATGTCGAAGAAGCGGATGGTCAGCATGGTTCTGACCCCGACCTTATGAAAAACTTGTGGAAATATTTTCCAATGGACGAACCAATCTATGACTTCGGTTGCGGACCGGGAGATTATTGCGTATCACTTTCGACGCAAGGTTTCGAAGTTGAAGGATTCGAAGGAACGCCATTACAAAATCTAGCAAGATTTCATCCGATTCATCAAGTTGATTTGGCCGAAGAGTTGGGCGAACTTGACAGCGCGAACATACTCTGTTTGGAAGTTGGCGAACATATTCCACTCAATAGGCAACAAGATTTGCTACACAACATCCGTAAAACTTGTTTGAACAGAGCAATTGTATCTTGGGCAATTCCGGGACAGGGCGGATATTATCATGTGAACGAACAACCGAACGAAGTGATAATCGCGGAGATGGCGAGACGAGGATTCAGTTTGCATCTCGCAGATACATTACAAATTAGAAAAGACTCAAGTTTTTGGTGGTTCAAAAACACGTTGATGGTCTTTGATAGAATTAGTTTGTAGGAAGACGGAGCGTGAATAGCGCCATCCATGTCCCTTTCATGCGAGTATTTTTCAACAGCGTCTAGTAAAGGGCGCGTCCGGGTCGATGTCGTGTCGCGTCTTCCTACAAACTAATGAGGCAGGCTTTCAGTTATAAACCTTTTCATTGAGGCTTACTGACATTGATACACCGAAACATTCATAAGGGGTGAGCCTCTCGCTTAGTTTGTAGGAACTTAGTTCCTATGTCGCCCCTTATCCTATGGTGTCCGGGCGGCGGGAATGTGAAGGTATCTCATAACGTGTTTGAGAGTATTGCTAAAAACTATCGGAACTTGTTTGGGTAGTAAAAAGTAGTTCATCAAGAGAACAAAATGAGACTAAGGTGTGGAGTTAGTTATTCCAACGTCGGTGCATAGTTCGAAATATGTCCTAATCCGTTCAGCCTTCTAAGGTCATTCCCAAAACTACCATCTTCTATTACCTTGGAGAAACCAATCGGTAATCAATCCAATCCAAACAACAAACTCGAAGAGGCAAATTAATTCCCATGCGGGATTCATGCCTAATCACTTGTTCTTGTATTCTTCGGAGTTTAGTAAGTCTTGTAAAACATCTGCACGAGTTTGAGTTTTGTGCATATCAAGAACAGATGTGTAATGACGAAGACCGCCTAGGTCAACTTCCCTTCCTAGAACTTTCATGTAAAGTCCTTTCAAGAAAGCGTCGGAATCTCCGGCGGTTAAATCGAATCCCTTCCATGATAGAACTTCTTCGCTTGCTTCCTCTTCTGCGACTTCTTCGACAACTTCCTCGACAACTTCCTCGGCTACTTCTTCAACGGTTTCTTCAACCACTTCTTCCTCTTCTGCATCGTCCCATGATAGGACAGCATCGAGCCTTTCAGCCAATTCTGCTTTAGTTCCTGTTGTATCTAATCCGTTCTCTTCTGCGAGAGCGACGAGTTCTGCTTTCTTCAAATCTATGAGAGCCATGTACTTCCGGGGTTATTGGGGGCTTTTAACCGTGTTCATTCATTCCAACGTACTGCGACTGTTATATCATATCTGAATCCGTTGCATTTGTCGTGTTTCCCATCGGGTCCACATTCCGGAGCGAATAAAGTAATCATCTCACCTGCCGCGGCTTTTTGTATTCTAATCCAATGATAATCTGTCCCTGCTACACCTGTGAGCGCTCCACCTGCTTGTGGGCTTGAGAGTGTTTCATTATTCAGAATAGCCACGGTGTTGCGGAACAAACCATGAGCCGATTCCCGGTCGGGGTGAGTTAGAGTGATTTGATAGTACGCTGTCGAAATCTTGCCTGCTGTCAAACTTGCTCCACCTGTCAAAGTCGATGCTTGAGTTTCAGAATAAATAGGAACTATGCAAACTTGAAATGTTTTTGCTTTTTTGTATTCCAACCAATCATTGTTGACAGAGACATTCCATGTTCCCGGACTCGGACTTGTTAGATTTGTCAGAATAAATTGTTTGATTGCATACCAAACAGAGTTTGCCGGAACACCTGCGTCAGTTATCGCCATGCTATTGACCTCAATAGTTCCCCTTCAAACCGAACGTCGCAACTCCAACAAGTTTTTGCTTTTTCAATTCGTTCAAAAACCAATCAAGTTCTTTGTTCGTATTATCTTCTAATCTGTACCACATATCCTTGACTCTATCCATGCAATTTTCATCATTCAAAGCGGCTCGTGCGGCGTTTCGACAAACCATCAAAATTGTAGCCATCTTCACCATAGCCGGAACTTCTGTATTCCCACTAACATAACTGACTTTCAATAGATTCTTGACTCTCTCTCCTAGGTACGAATTGAATCTGATAATCCCTGCTTCGGGATTATGTAGCCAATAATCATCAGTGTCTCTGTTTCTTCCCTGTACTAATGTGTAAGAAACTGAACCCGACCCATCATATTCCTCAATCTTGGTTATGCTTGCTACAGGACGAAGACCCAAAACTGCGTGTTCACCGAACACTGTGGAATCAATCCACTCTTCAACACTGACCGTTGAGGCTTGTTGAGTTCCGAGATATGCGTCAATAACTCGAGACGCATTGGAAATCATTGTAGCAATTTGTGAGTCAGTAGGTCCTATCCCTTCTGAAAAGTCAACACCTGCATAAGTTTCGACGTCTGCTAATGTGCAATAGTCTAGGGCAGTATCAGTCGCTTGACCAATAATTAATGGCCCAAAGAAATAACCGGATGAAGGCATGGTCTGACCTCACCCTTTACGGTTTATCAGCGATGCTAACAAGACCGAGAAGGTAATGGGGGATTGCTCCCCACATTATCCTACTCAAACTGTTGCTATTCCAATCAATTTACAGACTGCATCAGTGTATCTTACACCGAAAGCAACGTCTTGTTTTGGTACTAACAAGAATCTGTCTTTTTGTGGTTCGTCATGGAATCCGATACTGAATCTTCTGTCAGCAACGGTTGGGTTTCCAATCAAAGGAGAACGATTTTGTAGTAATAGAGCAACAGTCTTGTTCTGTACTGTTGAACCACCTGTCTCATAATCGCCCGTCCAATTAAGGTTAGTAGCGATAACACCTGTAGCGAAAACACGGATTCCGTAAATGCGTCCAAGTTCTCCGGAAAGAATTGTTGCACCTGCTCCATATTTATCCACGGTTTGAAGTTCCGTCATGCCGAGAAGTTGCACTTCGAGGTTTCTTGGCACGATTAATGAAAGGTCAGCGCGGTTATCTGCGTAAACTCCAAGTTGGTTAATTGCTGAACGTAGGTGAGATAGTGCGAAAGTTCCACTTACTGAAACTGACTTACCTGCACTCTTTCTTAGACCATCGAATAATGTTAGGTAATCGTTGGAATCTGCGTCAACACCACTAGGGTTTGTACCTGCGTTGTATAGACCATTGATGTTGTCTGCGTAGGTGTTTGTTATGACTGTATCACCGTTGATGAACAATGACTCTTCGTTAAATGCTAGACGAGAAGCGATGTCATCTCTTAGAACTGTTAGAAGACCTTCAACACCGTAAGCGATTAGATAGTTTCCGATTGGTACGTTTGCTATCATGGTCTTTAATTCTAAAGTCATCTCTGCTGTTGTAGCACGAGATTCAGCGGATGCTGTACCCGCTTCTGTCATTCCTAATGTTTGAGCATGGAACTCAATAGAACCTGTTAGTTTTGGAACTTTCATAATTCTGCGGTTCATCGGCATAGCAGGGAATAGAGAACGCATAAAGTTCCTCTCATATACTATAGCGATAATTTCATCAGCAGTTTCAGTCGGCAACATTTCTTGCCCTGTCCCTGTACCCGCACCCGCTAGTGCCGCTTTCACTCTTTCAACAACGTCGTTAAACTCAATATCTTCTGTACTCATTTTTTTCACTTCCATTTTAATTTTCAGTTTCTACCCTTGCCCGCTAAGTTAGCCTCTAGCCATTTAGCAAGGCCGTTCATACCGGGACTTACATTGGGCTGTGGGTCGAATCTACTTGCTTTGTTTACGTCAGCAACTACGGTGTCAACTATTGCTGACTTTCTACTTGCTATAGGTGCATCAATTTCAACACCTACTTCTGATAGAGTCTTTGCGACTCTCTTTGAAACTTCTGATTCAATCTCTGCTTCTTGTTCTGCAACACTCTTTGCTTCTGTTAATTCAGAGATTGTTGCGTCTCTTGCTTCGACGACTGATTTTAGTTCTGCAATCTCGCTCTCTAATGTAGCGGTTGCGTCAACTGCGGATTCCATTTTGGTCATCCTGTCATTGAGTTCTTTCAGAACACCAACAACTTCCATTAGAACCTCAACACCGGATGGGGTTGCTGATTCTTCTTCTGTAGCCTCTGCTTCTTTAGTCTCGACTACTTCGTCAACTACTTCCTCTTCAACTACTTCCTCTTCGACTGCTTCTTCTGCATCCTTAGTTTCAATAATTGTTTCATCTGCTGTTAGTTCTACTGTTTGTTCCTCTACAACTGCCTCTTCTACTATAGGCTCGTCGATAGTTTCAGCGTCCTCGCTGATGGATTTCTCTTCGGTTGTTGACATATCTGTTGACTCCGTTGAATCCAATGGGTGTGAGTCGGGGTTCTTAACCAAATCGTTCGCTGACAGTTCCACTTCCTCACTATCTCCGGTACTAGATTCATAGTCATCATGGCTACTACACGGCATATAGAGGGTTTCTCCCTCATCATTTTCCATTGTGTGAAATCCGGAACAACCTAATTCTTCGGCTCTCGCTAATGCTTCCTCTTCTGTTGTGTAAATATCAACACCGACCATTTCTTTCTCGGACAAGTTTTCAGCGCTGTCAGAAACTTTTCCTTCGCAACTATTGGACTCAATAGTCTCGCCTTTGCATCCACATCCACATCCCACTTTCTCCCCAAGTGATTTTCCATTCTTCCAACTGAACTTTTTCTCAACTGAAAATAATGCACCCGGAGATGCCGGCACATCGACGACCGAAGTCTCGACCCAATCAATCTCGGTGAATCTGATATAACAGTCATCTTCCTTGTCTTCACAAATCTTGACTGCCGCTTTTGCTATGAATCCGATTGAGAAAGCCTTGAGCATTCCCTTCTGTATTTTTCTTGTGATGTCTTTTTCACCACTGTCAATCATAGCAGTTCCGATTGGAACAGTTCCATAATCTTCCCATTCATCCATGGAGACATTAGTCATTTTTCCAATAACTCCGTATGTCTTAGAGTGGTTGTATAAGATAACCGGATTCTTGGAATACTTATCCCAAGCCGCCATCATCGCTTCATAGTCAACAAGTTCATTATGCCTGTCGAGCATATCCTTGTCGCCCACATATACAGGTCCTCTAATCATGACATCTGCATTTTTCTTCTCGTCATCTTCGTAAGCCTTAACGACGAAAGGTGTGATTATTCTATACTCAATCTGAACATCTTGGGAAGGAAGGTCGAGGGAATCGAACTTGTCTTGGTCTTTGATATTGATTGCTCCGCTTAGTTCCATACGACCTTAACGGGACTGTCCGTGGTTTATCACTGATTTGATTATCAATTAAACCATTCTTCGAAACTTAACGATTCAACATTTGGAGAAACCGGAATGACGTTGTGATGTTTTTTTCTTTTGAGTTCATATACGAATATATTCTTCCCGACTGTATTTCTATATTCGGCTTCCCCGTTTTCTAATTGTTCCTTGATTTTTTGAGCGAATGGTTTTAATTTTCCATTGTACATTGTTCGGATTGTTTTGTCGTGATATTGTTTCCCATCTGACAATCTGATAATTACTCGTCCCGGAGAGGTAATACCATCATGTCGAAAGTTCGACGCTTTGTATATCGTTCCTTCATGACCGTGATTCATATCAGAATATGAGACTATATTTTTGACAAGCGTATTATTTTTTAACCATTTCAGAGTCTTACCAATAAAATATGATTCAGCATTTTGAGGCGTATCGTCAATGCAACAGAGACGGCGTAGTTCTAAAACATCAGATTCTTTTTCACCATAAGGCTTCCAAGCGTTCGCCATGCCCGGCATTCCGTAAAGCATAGCGCCGACTAGAACTCTCGAATGTGATTCGTCTCCTTCCCACATAGCAAAACAATACGAGGAACGAACCCCGTTTATTGATTTAGAATAATGCCACTTTTCAATAAATGGCCTAATAACCGAAACATCACATGGTTTGACGTGATACTCTTTGACTGATTTAGCCATGCTAATCGGTAAAGACCCACCTACTTAACAGTAATCTGAATCCATAGCAACAAGATGCCACATGATTTCTTGTTCACATTCTTGACAGATTGGTTGCATTACCCCTCTGATTCCAATTTCACTCGTTGATATGTGGTCGCAACAGTAGCAGGTCGTGTTCTCCATGTACAGTCCTATAGGTTTCCACCTATAAAGGTTTTGATGTATCAATATCACTATATCTCAATAGAAAGAATGACCTGTTGAACCTATGCTGTGGCGTATTCTTCTTCTTCTTCTTTTCTTGCTGAAAATGACGCATTTATTTTTTCTTCACAAGTTTTACACATTGTAAATGAAATGGTGTTGATTATCATTTCATTAGTCGTGGGTTTGTGGCAATTGCTACAAGTTTCACTCTCGGTTATCATGTTTGTTCCTACAGCCTTCTTCATATAAATGTTTCTATTTATCAATATCACTATCTATCAATAGAAAGGTTTATAACTAAACAACGACCCGTTCAATTTGTGAGAGGTTGCCTCTCATGCTACCTTGAGTAGCGGAAACTTGGACGCCCCCAAACCCTCGGCTCGTACCCGAAACGGTGGGGATTTCACAATATGCTGAAAGGCGTGAAATAATCAAATTGTCCTCGGCTCGTACCCGACTGACTAACCGATTGTATAACAATCCATTTCCGCTACTCATCAATTTCACAATCTCTCAATAAAAAGGTTTATAACTAGAAAGTATGAGGGCAGTATAGAGAACGACTGACGCGGCGACCTCTATGAATACGTCAGACCACTTTTACAAACATCGGCCTTAGCAATCGCGTGGCTTTTCCATTTACTGCATTATCCAAACTTCCTGTTCCGCCCCATGGCGAGAAAGTAAGATTCGTCGGTGTCGCAAGAATTGTTCCGACGACTGTCAATTGTGGTGTTTGTAATGGAACTTGTTGAGTAGTACCAATTCTCGATGCCGCATATCCTGTCGTGTTCATTCCACCGCCGGGAAATGCTCCCAATAATCGAGGTGCGCTTGACGCTATATGCACATCAATTCCCAATGGTGTTCGTGTCGTTCCTGTTCCACCAACCGATTCACCGTCTGCGTATTTCTTGTAATTATCTAATAATTCGCTTGGGGTCATATTTGTAAAGTTGGCAAATGCGTAGTCGAGATTGGGAACAGTTCCAATATATCTTCGGATATTCAGTTTGCGAAAGTTCCTCGGCATTACTTCTTACGCCTTCGTCGGGGTTTCTTACTGTTGCCCAACATCTTCGCTCGGCATTCATCACACGTTATCAGAACAATACCGGATTTCTTTGGTGTCTTCCATTTCTTCTCGCATATTCTACAACGACCGGGTTTCTTCTTGTATTCCCTGTCTCGATAGTCCATCACTTTGTTCCGTCTTGTACTGCCTTAATTAGTAATCGGTTCGCTTCGGCTTGATTTTGTTTGACAGCCGGACGGAGAAATGGTTTGGGACTTATTCGACCCGTCCCGTATTCGATTGCCGCCGCATAGTTTACTCCTGTCCCACTACCACCAAACTCGATTTCTTGCTTCATTTTATTGATTTCTAAAACTCGACCACTTGCTCTAAGCGCCCCTGTTCTGATAGGTGCGTTTCTTTTCGCATCTCTTAGAATATTGAATGCGATTTTCTGTACTGCTCTTGAAACATTTCTATTGACTTTTTTATTGGAATCGCCTGCGAACTTGCTCAACTTACTAAAGTTCAATCCTGTGGCGCTTGCTTTGAACATATTTTCACTTCGTTGATTGAGGGTGTCCTTTGGGTAATAAGTCGGTGTCGTGTTTACCGCTTCTGAATCTACCGTTTCTCAAACAATAAAGAAATGAATTAACTCTAGCATACGCCCATTGTTCCGGTGAAGATACCGACGGCCTTACTGAACCCGGATTCGTGTTGTATGCCCCAACGCCGCGTTCAAAAACTACGGTTAATGTTCGGAGATTAGTTCTCTTGCTCGCGACGTTGCCTACGTCTGCATTATGATTCTCTACTTTTTCCTTAAGCCCTGCTTTTACTGCCGCTGAAACTGCCATTACTCTTCCGCCTCTAACGCTCTTGATAATTTCCTTGACCAAGAAAGTCCGGCTCGTCCACCCCACAATAATGCGGCCACCCACGCCGGTGAATCTTTTGGCTCATCGAGGAATCTTGCATTTCTTCCCCACCATCTAATCATCTTTTTTGCTTTTGCTACAGTAATCGGCTGACCTCTAATCATAGCGTTTGCTTCTCGAACGGTTGCGCCTTCTAATCCCGAACCACTCAAACCATCTTCGTGAAGTTTGATTCCCGTTTTACAGGCGTTTCGAACTCCTTGAGGTGGAGTTCTGTCAGCGACCGTAAGTGCGCGTTTGGCTTTGGGTTGAGGAATAATTGGTTTCAATGGGTCGGTATTTACATCATCCGGCGTTCCAATATAACCAACTAATGTACATCTGCAATTTGGATGAGCAGGCAATATTCCTGTCGCTTGGTCAACTCGATATATTGTCCCATCAAAAGGTGAACACAAATCTTTGTCGGTAGTCGCATCTTCAACCACTAATCTTTCGACGAATTGGATTCCCGCTTTTGATAATCCGGAGATGTGTGCTGATTCGACAACCCGACGAGTTTCGGTTCTAGCGATTCTCTGATAGAATCCTTTTGGATATTTATTTCCTGTCGGGTCAATCATGCGTCGCATTTCCGAACTTGCCCACGCCCAATTTTTACCATTCGTATTCATTCTGTCAAACGTGTCAAGAATCTTTTCTCTGAATCCGTTGAGTGTATTCTGTAAAGCAGGCAAAGTCCATCTTCTCATCCAATATGACATGGCCGCTTCATCTGCTTGGCTTACTGCGATACCAACTGCACCGGGAACACCTGCTCCGACGACGGCAAGAGTTTCACTATAACCGCCCATCATTTCCACACCGGCAACGATTGTCTGTTGGTTGAGTAATTCTTCTAACTCTTTATCCATGAACTGAACCGTCCATCTCAAATCGCCTGCGCCTATATCTTTACCAACCATGACTTCATCATTTCTAAATCTGTCATCTAGTGCTTTCATGAATCTATCAGAAAAGTCCTTTTGATTTTCTTCAAACATTGATTCGAGAGAAGCGCCTCGAACTTGTTCTATTTCTTCGAACGCATCTTGTTCGTCAATTTTCTTGCTCGCGATTTTTTCGTATAATTCAGAATCAACAGATTCGCCAAGTTCGAATTGAGGTGAATCTCCCGCGCCTTGTCCGTAGTCTTCCGGGATGCCTATTGAGGGAAATAGGTCGAGTAATCTCAACGACGCTTCCTCGGGCAAGTTTTCGGATTCTTCGGGTGTAGTTTCTGCACTAGGTTCATTATCGAAAGCGTCCGGTTGATTGATTTGTAATTTTGGAGAAACGAAGAATGGATTATCTGCTTCTCTGATTTCTATTCTCTCAAGCCCGAGAATGTTTCTTGCTTCGTTGATTGAGATTGTTGCTTCTTGTCTCAAAGCGGAAATCGCTGACGCATTCTTTTGGAACGTCTCTGCTCTCAATCCATCTTGTTTTGGTCTGATTGAAATAAACTTGAACTTCCAATCTGTTATTTCTAACAACGGGAGAATGTTATTGTTGATTACGGACGAAACTCGATTATGATATGATTCGACAACATCGTACCATGCGTCTAATTGTTGTTCGGGATTTGCCAACTTACCTGTCTGAACCCAACCAAGTTTCATCGGCGGGATTCCGAATACAGCGCAAATCTCTTCACGATAATAATAGAGTAAATCCAATTGCGCTCCTTCACGAGTAGAATCAATAAGCCTGTGCATATTGAAACCCGAACCGCCATTGATAGCAATCAAACCAAACGGAGATTGACCGGCTGACAATTGTTGCTCGATAAGTCCGAGCATCGCTTTCATCTCGGCGTTGGAAATATCTCCAACATTTAGAATAGTCTTCGGTAAAGTTCCGGTGTAAAGAGCGTTTAGATAATTGCTCAAGTTTAATTGTCCTGTGATAACTTCGAGTAAAGGAATAAGCGGAGATGAACCGTAGCCACGGCCTTGCTTGAACTTAGCAATATGCAAAACTTTGTCGGACGAAAAGCGCCTTGTCGTTTTGTTAATTGATTGAACATAAGCCATGTTAGGCGGAGCGGGTAATTGTTTAGCGGGAATAATCTTCATTGTCTCGGCTTCGATAGGCCAAATCGCAATTAAGTCTCCACCATAATTCCAATCTTCCTGTTTCTCCCCGGATGATTTATCTTCTGAACCATCAAGTTCGAGATACGCATCTCCGAACAGAATCAAATCGAACAACATTGTCTCTAACCATTCATCTCCCATATCATCCGGATTTGGTCGCTTGAAAAATGTTCGAAGTTTGTTTAACTGTTCTTCTGAACCGGATTCTTTTCCGTCATCCAAAATAAACTCATATCCATTTGCCAAAGTGTCGTCAACTGCTCGTCTCAAAATTGCGTTCACAACTTCTGACTTGTTGGCTATTTGCCTCAATAGGTCGTAGGAGACAGGTGTATTTGCACCGCTCTTTTTCTGATAACCCGAACTTGTTGCCATTTGTATTTTTGAAAGTGAAGCCAAATCTTTTCCGTCCCAATCTAAAGATTGATTCATCATGTTGTTCAGTTTTTGAACATCGGCAGGGTCAGCCCGACGACGAAGTAAACGGTCTATCAAAGGTCGTTGCCTATCTGCCATCAGTTCATTGAGAACCGCTCTTGGTTATTGAGTCTGTTGGAACTACATCATTCCGATGACGCCAACCGACGCTCCGGAAGCGGCGACCATAAGCGCCATAGTTCTTTGAGCGTAAACTTTGATGAAATCTTTAATGTCGTCTTGGAATGTCTCGACTGCTTTCAACCGCTCACTGATTACAGCAACTTCAATCTTTACTGCGTTCATATCTTTTTCAATGTGAAAAAGGTGATTATCTTTTATTCGTTGGATGTCTGCCTTTATCTCGGAGATTTCGTCAGTATCACTCATCGGCTTTCGCCTCTGCTTCTTTTGCTTCTGCTTTTGCCTCTTCGATTTTTTCTTCTAAATCTTCAACTGCATCGACAACATCGTCAGCAAGTTTTTCTCCCTCTGTCAAAGTGTCAATCACTTCATCAAGAGTAATTTTTCCATCTGCCATGATAATCTGATACTTCTTCAAGCCCCAAACCACCAATGCTCCTATTGCCGCTACAGCCACTATCCAATATTGTAATTCAACGCCTAATATATCCATTTTTATTCACCTTATTTTTTTGCCACTCTCTTAGGGGGAGTAGTAGTTTGTCCCTGTGCATGAAGGAAGTCTTGTTCCTTAGCCGCTAACATCTCTTCATGTAATTGTCTCATCTTTTGAGCCTCTAATGCCCATGCTGTATTTGCTTTTGCTTGCTCAATGTCTAACTCAAGACGCATTGGAAGTGCGTTCATTTGAGCGCTCTGTTCTGATTTCCATGCTTCTAGTATCGAGTTAATGAACAAAAGAGCAGGTCCGCCTATGATTGCTATTAGTGCAACATAGAAGTCTAAGTTCTGTTGAATGAATCCTGTTTCGTCGTTCAAACCTTTGTAAATAACATAACAAGCGAACACCAACCAAGATACAACCAAAGGAACTGCAACGAATGTCATCAGTAGGTCATTGAAACTACGTTCTCGCCTTACCATGTTCAAACCCCTCACGTTAACGGTTTATGAGCGATATGCTTCAAGCGCCAAACGTGCGAATCTCAAATCCATCGCCGTCTTCTTCTAAATCAGCGGCCAATCTTGCATAGATGAGAGCGTGAAATGCGTGGTCATCTCCATCACGTCCGTACTTGGTCAATCGCTGTCCTCTGATTGGTTTTGTATTGGCCTCATCTATTTCCGCGCTTGAGTTCAAAGTAGTCCACTCATTTATCATCCATTCTAGTTCATCAGTCTTCCACGGAATCTTGTGAGCCTGTTCTTTGACTGCCTCGATAGCCATCTCAACGTATGTAGTTCTATCAACGACAATCATGTAAATGACATTTCGATTATTGTCTCGTCGTTTGTATTCGTAAGGTGTCAAAGGTCGAGATGAGTAGTAGCAAGATTTCACTCTCTCTCCAAACTCTTCCTGTAATTCTCGAACTTGTCGCGCTCCATATCCAATGTCGCATACAACCTGCTGACAATTATACTGTAAAATTAATTCCTTAATTTTCGCAACCTCATCTTCCTCTCGAGAATCTAACTTGAGCGCGTTCAGAATGTCTCCATTTTTCGGATTCATAATTACGACTGTAGTTTCGCGACCCCAATCAACACCCATCACACAAGTTTCGGGCGGCGCAACTGACTTTGTGATTCCCCTATTGGCGTCAATAGATTCGAGAACGTCCGCGAATGTCAGCGGTTTCGTTGAACCTGCGAAGAACTCACCTTCGACCTCGTTCGCAAATCTTCGCGGAGTGTAAGTTTCTCGTTTCAATTTAATATCTGCATCTGATATTTCCGGGTGCATAGATTGTTTCATGTGATAACCGATAATCGACGCATCGGGATTTGTATGAATCCAATTCTCTCCATCCCATTCTGCTTTGGAAGTCTTCTCCCATAGTTTCCAAAACTCTGAACCTTGTTCACGAGCAGTTCCCGAAACGATGACCCATTTGTATTCTGACAAAGCCAACATCTCAACCAACATAGGAAGAATGTCTCCGTCAGAGTCTTGGTATTCGTCTATGCAACAAAGGTCGGCTTCAACACCGAGCAAAGCGTGGGCATCTCCCCAATTCGAGTAGGCATAAAAATGATTCAAGTTTCTAGCGCCCACGTCGTAGGTCTGATGGCCGACAGAGTTTTTCCTTCGGGATTTCAGTAAACACCCCCCATTGATGGACGACATTAGCGCTCCATTCAATCTCTCTTCAACAAATCTCGAAACCTGCGGTTGTCGAGGCGCTGTATATACCGCATTGAAATACGGAATATTCAGCAAGCCATATAATAGTAGATTACAGATAGTTTCAGTTTTCTCGACTTTACGAGAGCATTTCATTACGATTATTCTAGCCGAATCATATTTCTTGGTCGGCATAAAGTGTCGGTAAATCTCGGTGAGATACGGACGCTCATGCAAAGAGAATGGCTGTCCGTTTATTGTACGGAAATACTGCGACCACCTATCCGGATAGATTGCTATATCCCTAGCCTGCTCGGGTGTCAGAGGCTCTACCATTCAATAGGTGCGTCATGGTGTTCTAATTTAGACCATTCGTCAACAGAAGCCTGTGCCTTAGCATAACTGTCGAATGTTTGAACAATCGTATTTGTCTCTAAGTCAATTTGCGCCCATACTCCCGGACGTAGTTCGATTGCCTTCATGTTCACGATATGTTCAATCTTCTGAATGATTGGCTGTGCGGTTTGATTGTTCCATGGTAGCCTGTAGTTCTTAGCACATACAGGTCCGTAGCCGTGAGCGGTTGACCTGTGGTCGTGAAGTCCTCTGCGACAGAATGTGCATTTGCCTGCAATCTTCCCCATCTCTGCCAACTTTGCGATTGGGTCAGTAGCGAAGTCGCGCATCTCATCGACAAAAGATTGAGATGTGTTTCGACTGTGATGATAATTTCCACTAGGAGAGATATGCCCAAGCGGACTTCTGCGTATTTTTGATTTTGCTACACCTTCGCTTCTCCAAACTTCTTCTACCATGAGATTGTCAGTTTTTGGTTCGTTCCTGTTGGAGTCATAAGCGCGGATAACATATTCACGGTCGTCAAAGAAAAGATTGACTGATGGAACTTTGAGTTTCCTTGTACCTGTATCGCCTGCCCTGTTGACAAGTTCGACAACTGCTTCGAAACCACCGACGCCATCTTCGACAGGAATCTGACCGATTTGCTTGTTTATTTGGTCAACGAATGTGTTAACCCATTTCATTTGTTTGTCGGAGATTCTACCTCGTGAATCCCAACCGTCCACCAAGGACGAGACGAATGATTGATTCTGTTTTGCTGATTTCCACTTTGTTGCACCGACTAAATGTCCGTAAGTTCTAAGGATAGCAATCTCGCGAGGTTCTGCGAGAGCGTGGCTGACAGTCTTTGTTCCTGTATGGTCGTTGTATATTTTCTCGACCCAATACAATTGTTTTGCACTCAAGCGCCCTTTGTTGTCGTAGTTTGCTACTAATGAAGAAGCGAAACCTTTGCTCTTGTCGGGTAAGTCTTGTAGGACTGTTCTTAGGTTGTTAACTGTGATTTCAATATCAGCGTCGCTCATGTTTAGTGGTAGGTCTTTTCAGTTATAAACCTTTCTATTGAGACTTTACAAACATTGAGAACTTAAGCCCATGGGTCAGAACGCTTCTCTGCCATAGCCGATTCTCGTACAACTCTTTCAGAAGCCCTTCTCTGTTCAACTGCTCTCCTTTCTTGAGTAGCATCCCAACGAACCTGCCCTGTTGATACGCAGGCAAGAATAACTGATTCAATCGCTGTATCGTTATGGTCTTTGAAATGGATTGCCCATTGGAATCCACGAGCAAACATACTAACATCTTGTACTGTATGAGTTTCCGGTGAAACAGTTCCGCTTTCTTTGATAACATTCCAAGCATCATCCTTGACCCATAGCGCACAAGCGCCACCTCGACTTCCGTAAAGAGCGCCGATTCTTTGGTCAGAACCACTCAATCCTATCGTCTCATACGAGACAGAGCCGGCCGTCTTCTTGAAGATGGTACAACCCATTGAAGTGAAGGCATCCTTCACTTTATTCCTTGTCAGTTTCTTAATTTGGTTTTTGTTTAATTTTTCAGTCATAGTCCTCGCCTGTGTCTGTTAACCTTCCGTCATAGTCCACCTTTATTAATACATAGGCTTCTGACCAAACTCCGTTATTAATGTTTTGACAGCATAATTCGCAGGCTGATTCGGGTTTCAGTGGCCGGTTCTTTAGAATGGCTCGATGACAGTTCGGACATTCATATCGGTGAAGTTTTCCATCTTCTCTCGCGGCAACTTCCAATGTTCGGACGAACTTGGCTCGCTGATGTTTGTAATCCTCGAAGTGTTCCCACTCTTCCTCTATTGAGCGGAATAGGACGCCATGCCCTGCTCCCGGCCCTAGAACAAAGTGAATTAGTTCGTGGCGAACCAAACCCTTGAGCAAAATTGTTTGATTCCATTCGAAAGCACGAGGATGGATTTTCAAAGTTGGAATATCTCCAATACTTGCTGTCGCTAAAGTGCGTATCGCATCATCTCTAAGATATTCCATGCGAAGCCATGACGTTCCTATCGGAAGTCCACCGAACCGATTTGGTTCGCTTCTTTTCAATCGACGGTATATTTCTCTGACAGCCAAAAGGTGTTCAGTCCTCAACGGTCGCATCCCTGTTCACCAATTCGAAGTAATTGCCCACCCTTTTAATTGTGAGTTCCATTCCGGGGTTCATTGTCAAAAGACCTTCAATATATCTCCACGCCTTCGGCGTTCCCATCGCAATCCGGAACGGTTTACCAATTCTTAACCAATGATTCGCAACTTCGAGATTGCTCTCTGTCGAATATGTCGTTGCCTCAAACTCTTGGTCGTCGTGTTCATCACTCATTGTTTGAATCCCTCAATAAACTTCTGATAATCTTTAGAATCGGTTTTCCCGTAGGTTATGTCAAGCCCGAAGCCTCTCTCATGAAGGTGTTGAACCGCATGACCTAATCTTTCGATAATGTGAGCAGGTGGGTCGCAACCTTCGCCGTCAACATCGTATCTGAATACAATTGTGTAATGTCCCTTACTCATATTCTACCACCACTCTTGTTCCTATTGGTACTTTTATATGAATTGTTGGTATGTTCTTTGAATCGCTCTTTGGTTGCGGAGCAGTACCCGAAGGGTAGGATGGGTATAGATAATCGCGAGTCTTTTTGATTTTCTCAAGCCGACCTTGGTTTAGAGCGTCGCGTTCTTTCGGAGAAATGTATTTTGTATTGTCAATGTTGGATTTGAAGAACGAAGATGGTGCGGAAACTTTCTTTGGAATGGAAGCGCCTTCTTTTGTCGCTTTGTCGAAGTAATCTTTCGGTATTAGATTCTTGAAACTAGAAACAGGAGCATTGTTGTACATTCTCTCGAGTGGTATTTCCTTGTTGAACCAATGTGGGTGAACCCATGCTTTGCCTCGACTCTTTCTTGTCGAAGTTTGATAGCCTAGACTTTTTAGGAAATCACGAAGAGTCATCCATTGTGTATAAGTAAACTCAATTCCTAGTCGGTCTTGCATCTCACCTCTTCGAATACCTTTCGTTCTTGCTTCAATAATTA
>MDTC01123301.1_pt1 | contig 18665 bp, 8 predicted proteins | sample 811181 | NCBI WGS metagenome assembly MDTC01 (sample SAMN05326644, study PRJNA326480) | marine metagenome | isolation source: seawater | place: Pacific Ocean: North | collected 2011
CAGCCAGCAAAGAAGACGCCGATTGGAGCAATACCGAATATGGCAATAGCATAGAGAATTGACAAATCGGGATTGGTAGCATAGATTCCACTTGATAATGGGATGATGCCGAGAATAAGGAGAGTAGAGGAGACAATAAGGAAAGGCGACACCTCAAAGATGAGTTTGTCTGCTCGGCGAGGAACCATGTGTTCCTTGAGTAAAAATTTCATTCCATCGGCTACGTTTTGGAAGAAACCTGGGAGAATAGAGTAGCCCATCCATGACCTGTTATTGACACGGTCTACAGTTGCAAACTTCTCGTCACGGTTTCCAAACTTCTTGTTGAGGAATTTATTGATTGCACCAACGATGCTGCCGCCAAATGGAAGCATCTTCCACCATTCGCCAGCGGTTACGCCATTTTCGCCAACCCAAAGCGAGCGAAGAGCGGTTGTTGCCCCGCGACGGTCGTTCATTCGAGCAACTGCTTTTCGTTCAATCCACAGAATCGCAAATTGGCTGAAAAACAACATCAGGAAAACGATGTTAACTACAGCAAAGGTTCCGACTAAAAAGGACAAATCTGATGCACTTTCTTCAAGCGGTGTTCCTTCAACAGCAGTCGTAATTAAGGACGAAATAAGACTGTCTTTTCCGAGGAAAAGGCTGCGTAAGTCATAGATGTCATCCATAGCAATCACCTCAACGGTCAGTCTCTCCGATACATGGGTCAAAGCTACCCATAATTGCAGGAATGTCTGCAATCTTATAGCCAATCATTGTTTTTGCAACATATGGAATGGTAATGAACATCGGCGAGCGGATAGATACCCGGTAAGGATTCTTGCCTCGGCTATCGCCGCCACCTTGGATGTAGAACTGAGATGCGCCACGTGTGCACTCGTAGTTGCTGAATCCTGTCGCTCCCTCAGGTGCTCGAGTTGGTGCCTTGGTGAGAATCATTTCATCACCGTTTGCGTAGTTTGTATTTTTGCCACCTGGTATTTTGTTGAGTGCATCAAGAACCATTCTGCATGATTGACGCATTTCTTCCATTCGCACACGGTAGCGATCGTAACAATCTGCGCCTTTGACAGAGGTTGGTTTTTCCACCGCAGGCTCCCAGTCAACTTCGTCATAGACGGAATAAGGATGGGCCCAGCGTACGTCATAGTTGACGCCAGCAGCCCGAACATTCGGACCAGATACGCCTGCATCAACCATTGATTCAGCGTTCGCATATCCGACTCCTTGAAGTCGAACAAGCCAAATTGTCGATTCGTCAAGCATCATTTCGTATTCATCTAAACGCTTCTCAAACAACTTCGTTTTTGCAATTACTCTGTCTGCAAATCCAATCGGCATATCTCGCTTTACTCCACCAATACGTGGATAGTTGTAGTGCATTCGAGAACCTCCAAGTTCTTGGAGTAAATCGAGGAACATTTCACGGTCACGCATACACCACGTCATGAGTGTTAGATTACCAATGTCTGGTCCAAAAGCACCAAGCCACATCAAGTGGGAAGCGAGTCGCTGAAGTTCAGCGGAAATGAGTCGAATGTATTCCGCACGAGCAGGAACATCTGCTTCCAGTAAATCTTCGGCTGCATAGATATAGGAATTAGCCCAAGTCATCGCACTCACGTAGCAGAGGCGGTCGCAATAAGGTGTGATTTGAGTAAAGTCACGTGCTTCGCAGATTTTCTCAACACCGCGATGGATGTATCCAAGTTCTGCTTCTGTATCGACGACGGTTTCACCATCGACCTTGACACGGAGCGTCCATAATCCATGCGTCATAGGGTGCTGAGGCCCCATTGTAATCCACATTTGTGCCATGATAAAACCTCACTTAACGCGGCCCTCGTCCGCAGGTTTACGAATGAACCCTTGTGGGTCATCGTACATTTCATTGTGATCGTGATAGCGTATTTTATGCTGCTTTTGCAATGGGTGAAATCCTTCGGGGCTGTCATTAGGATTGAGGACTCTGTGCATGTTATCGTGGCCTTCAAATTTGATTCCAACCAAATCCCAAGTTTCCTTTTCATTCCAATCTGCGCCGACCCAGATACTCTGCACTGAAGGCACGGTTGGCGAATCGCCTTGAGGTAACGGGATGAAGACTTCAAACTCCATTGGCACATCCTTGCCAGCAAGAGATTCAACATCGTGAACGGTGCATGTGTTTGGTTTTTGATCTTGAATGGGTTGACGCAGGAAGTGATAGGCGACCTCCCAGCCCCTTTCAGGAGAGCCTTCAGGGAAATGCGTACCTGTCACCATAGAGCAATAATTGACGCCGAGGTCGTATTTCATCCACTTCGCAAGTGCAATCCAATGTTGCGGCGGACAAACGATTCGAACAAATGCATACTTTTTAGCATTCGAGTGCCGTTCTACAGTCACATCAATTCCGCTTCCACCAAATCGGTGGTTGACCGCTTCCATGCATGCATCTGCAGCTGTGGAGTTTTGTACGGTAGTAATCGAGCCGGTCATATCAGTCCTCTCCAACAATTACTGGTTTATCGCTCGCACGCTCAATACTCGGAGCGCCACCAATTCGGATGATTTTCTCACGCAGCAAGCCAAATCCGTCGATTAATGCCTCAGGCCGAGGTGGGCACCCCGGGATGTAAACGTCGACTGGGATAACGGTGTCAACGCCTTCGAGAATGTTGTATGATTGGAAATATGGGCCGCCTGAAATTGCGCATTCTCCCATTGCAATGCAGTATTTAGGCTCCGGCATTTGCTCCCAAAGACGGACAACTTTATCTGCGAATTTCTTTGAGATTGGCCCGTTGATGAGTAAAACGTCTGATTGGCGAGGGGATGAACGGAACAACACTCCGAAGCGGTCACCGTCGAATCGCGGTGTTGCAGCAGCCGCCATTTCGATAGCACAACACTTGATCCCCAAGTGAAGTGTGAACAGGGATTTGCGCCCTGCCCAGTTGAAATATCGTCCAGCAAGGACACTGAGGAATTTTTTGATTCGTGTTGCTTTGAGAGCCTCATCGGTGACTCCACCGACCATCTCTACCAAAGCGCGACTGTTGAACGCTGCGAAATTATCTCCTTCTGCCATGATGTCCACCTCAAATGTAAATGCGTCCTCGCTTTCGGAATACATACCACACGCCTAACGACATGATAGCAAAGAAAAGGGAAAGCAGGAGGAGGGCACTCTTTGCCTCCTCAACTGCTCCAGCAGCAGCACCAGGGGAAGTAGCGTCAGAGGCGACCATTCCTCCGAGAACAAGGAACATGAATGCTACATCAAATACAAGGAATATAATCGCATACCAATAATACTGGAAATGGAATTGTATCATTGCATCTCCAACCGGTTCACTACCGCATTCAAACGTGGTCAAACGCCGAGGGTAGAGGCTGTGATCGCGTTCATACCCTTCGAGTAAATATGAACGAGTGATGTGTGGGCGGGCAGGGTCAACTCGTGGTCGAACGACCCAAGTAATGAGGAAATTTGTCAATGGCATAATGATTCCAAGAACGGTCAAAAAACCAATTGACAAATACGCACTTGGGACGGATTCAAGCCCGGACATTTTTTCACCCATGTGCAAAGCATACGCTCGGCAATCTTTCCGACTTGAAGGTCCCCAATAAGTATTCCCAAATCAATCAATAGAAAATGATTGGTAGAGGCCCGAATAAACAGGGCCACTGCATAGCATTCAATTGATTTCAAGACCGACGCTTGCCAAACAAACTTCGATAGCCCAAAACTAGGAAGAAAATTACGATAAACGCACCGATTCCGTTGTACATTGTATCGACTTGAATTCCAAGACCGAAGAGGCCTGAAGGAACATCGCCATTAACGGTGAATTCAATGTTAACTCTATCCACGACTCCAGTCTCGACGGGTTCTGCTGAAAGAGTGAACTTGTATGTGTCAGCAACTTCAGCACCAACAGGTGTTCGAATGGTTACAAGAATTTGTAATGTTTGACCGACTTCAACTTCGCAGGTGAATTCAGTGATATCCAAATCACATGAATCTTGGCCATCGGGTTCTTCCAAGACAACATTCCATCCTCTGAAACTTTCAGACGTAAAGATAAGAACTTCAGCTTCGACATTTCCTGTGTTGGTGAGGTTCACAGTAAACTCTTCTTCATTTGAGTATTCAACATCAAATTCAGTGACTGTTTGCTCTCGATTAAATTCAAACTCATAGATGATTTGAACATCGAGAGAAATATCGAAATGACCCGAGCGGTTAGCGGCATTTTTCGTGCTCAAGACCACCAATTCGAGAACGCCTCCGTCGCCGGTTGAAGCGCTTGGGTTGACTGAAATTTCAAGTTCCAAATACAACTCAAAGGGTCGAGCATCGTAACCTCCAGCACAGTGACCAAGACCGCACATTTGAGTTTCTGCAGCATCCTTAGTCGAACCTATGATTGGTTCACCAGATGCATCAGTAAGGAAACGGCTGTTATTTTGGTCCCATATACCGTAACCGACTGGAACAGAGAATTCGCCTTCGACTGGAAGGCCATAGAGAGTTATTTCGCGAGTAGCAAGTCCTTCAAGTCCAGAAATATCAAACACCGCCTGGTCCTTTCCATCACCGGTGTTTTGAACCCAAAACCCGTAAGTTTGAGTTCCGGATGGTGGAAGGATTGCTGCGCCCGAACGTTGGTCAAGACCGCCATCAACGAGGCGGACATCCATGGAAAATACGCGGTCTGAAAGAATGGCAAGGAAGAGGAATTCTCGCTGGTTATCCGGCAGGCCATCGCCATTTTCATCACCAGAATTTGACGTGTCGTCTTTGTTGATTATTCGAACCGTCAAGCGACTGGATGAGAGTTCTTCCTCGCCGTCGATACTGACGACCATGAAGACTTGAGTTGAACTCTGAGGTGCAATAGCTATGCCTTGGGAAGAGGAGATGATGTTGCCATCGCTGTCTTCACAATATACGCCCCATTCAGGTGAAGCTGTTTGGTCTTGCTCGATACATCGATAGTTATCTTGTGTATTACCGGTATTTTGAATGGTAATCGGGAATTTAACCAGTGAACCCGAACGACCTGTCTGTTCCAGTGCAGTTGCTTGGGCTTCGATTCCATGAATCGCCTTTACCGTGACGGTCAGTGTTACTTCAGCATAGGCAACTCCACCGCCAGCAGGTAAGACTGAGAATGCGATATCTATTTGCTCAGTTGCTAATGCATTGCTTGGGACATTCACGACAATGCCGACGTTATCGCTCTTCTCAGAACCGTGCTTTGAGCCGACTGATACGGTTGTTGAATCAAGTTGAACGCTCCATCCAGAAGGAGGTGCAGAGGCAGAAATGCGTAGGTTGTCTGCGCCGTTTCCTTGGTTCGTGACTGTGAGAGTTGCTGTGCCGTTCAAACCTGGTTCGATATTTGAAATCATTGAGGTTGAAAGAGAGAGACTCGCTCCAAAGGATTGGCCAACGATGACTCTCAATTCTTGGGAACATTTAGCCGTGTTTCCATCTTTTGCGATAATTTGAATCACGGATTCGTCTCCAGCAGTAACCGAATCATCAGGGGTTACAATGAGGTCGAACGATTTTGTACCGTCTCCATCCGAATAAGGCAAAATGCCAGAAGACGTACCGTCATAGTTCACCCATCCAGACCGACTACCCGCTTTCGCCATTGTAACAGACCAGTCGCTGTTTCCGGTGTTCGAGAGTGTAGTGGTTAGAGTAGCTTCATCACCAGGGTCAACAGTCATGCTGGTTTTCGACAAAACCATCGTACACTCATGCAGTTCAGGAACGGTCAAATCAAATTCTTCTACATCAGATGCTTCTTGAGACGGGTCACTGGTCACAACACCAGTAATTTCCCAACAATACTTGTTCGCTTCTTGTCCAGCCGGGACTTCAACTGAGACGGTGACTGTTTCTGTTTCGTTTTGGTCTAAAGAAACCGTTTCTTCATCCAAATCCACAGTGAGATCATCAGCATTCTGGCAACCACTTCCATCCGCTTCGTCAACGGAAAGGGCAATTGTTTCGTTGGTTTGACCCGTATTCTCGACTACGATATCATACTCAATAACCGATTCTCCAGCCCATTGTTGATTCCGGTCATTTTCATTCGCCATCGAGAGGTCAACTCCGAAAACCGCCGAACCTGATCCATCACCAGCTGTCGTAGTGACTGTTTTTGTCTCCGTTGCCGGCTGACCTGCGACTTCTGGAGGTGTTGGCGCTTCTGTAGCTTGTGCGGTAATGGTCGTATCGCAACTTCCTTCAGCAGTCTGAGTCAAAGTAACGTTCATTGTGGTCTCGCCATAATCATTGGATTCAATGACGCCAGGTATTTGCTGAATATTTGAGGAATATGCGCCACACTCTTGCGTTGCCTCCTCGCTGGAAGAAAGTGAAATAGTCACTGCTGTTGGTCCGTTATTGTAGATACGAACGGTATACTCTCCGGCTTCACCTGGATTCACTTCTAGGCCGTTTGAAGGCGAAGTTTGGATAGTAATACTCGCATCGCGACCTTCGTCTGCAAGCACCGGAGGTGCGAGCATTGGCACGACCGACAGAAGAAGAAGACCGACAAGGAAGATAGCACGTTTTGAAGCGTGCGCGTTGTTTGTTTCTCGGGGGTCCATGACCCCCGGTGGTGGCCTTACTATCAAAAGACTACCCTTCTGTGTTTAAGCAAAGCAAACATAGTTATGAAATCATGCTTCGACGAATGATGACATTGGTGTCTGGCAATTCATGCAATGGGTTAGCTTATCAGAACTGCACTCTGAGTGGTCAGCCCGATGATAGCGAGCACCACACCCAGGACATCCGAGCATTCCGTTAGTAATTTCATTTCGACACGCCCAGCACATCGGCCCCTTTTGGTTGATTTGAGCAATGGGGGCAATTGGTTTGAGAGATGGGAGCGGCTTAGGGTGAATCGGAGTCTTTGGCATCATAAGTTGAGGCTGGCTGCTGGTTTTCGACTTTCTTTGAGTTAAAATTACGGCGCCCGCAAGAAGTGCGACAAAAACAACTCCAACGAGCATACCCCCGATTGGAAGTGATTGGCCTGATGTCCCAATCGGTTCACCATCTGAAGAAACTTGCAATTCAATTGAGGAATTGGTCATGCCTTGCGAGCCTTGTAATCCAAGCGTAAGGGTTCCGTCGCCTGGAAGGTCAGCTCGAACCAAAAGACGAATCTTCATCGACTCTCCAGGTTCTAAATTTGCGATGTCATTTCCATCAATTTCAGCAACCCAATTTTTCGAACCGTCAACAACCAACTTGTGTGAAAAAGCAACATTACCCGCATTCAAGAGGGTGACTTCCAATTCTTCTTGAAGGCCAGTCGTAAACGGAGTAGTGCGCTCTTGAACCCATGAAGATTCAAGCACCGTGGCTACCAAAAGGCCGACATTTTCAGTATATTCTACGCCGCCTCCCTCAAGTTTGAGCACGAAAGATGGTTCACTCATTGGTGGCATGTTTGTAGAAATGAGAATCGTACATGTCACCGGTGAGACATCGCCGAAACCAATTGGTTCTACTGCTGAACAATCGCCAAATAATCCGTCACTCAATGACACTGAAGCGGTTGGTTGCCATTCGACATTGGCATCATTTCCAATCAGCCAAGTGAACATGAGAGGAACTCCAGTGGGGTGAGATCCTTCACCAAACGGTGTTTCCCAAGAAGTTCCATCCTCCAATGCAAGACTCACAAACCCAAGAGTGGGTTGGGCGAGAACTTCGACATTAAACTGACCGACCCAAGTGATTCTCTCAGAACCGCTGTCAAGATGAAGTTTGACTTCACCAGAAGTTCCGCTACCATCACCCGAAATTCCGAACAGGAGGTTTTTGGAAGAAGACCAAGGAAGATTAAACGGTTCTATTCCAGAAGTAACTGTCCAACCTGATGGGAGTTCAAAAGATGGCGTCAGTTCAAGGTCGACGTTGCCGCGGTGCTCTAAAGAAAACAGCATACTGAAGAAGGAATCTGGACGAAGAACACCAATATTTGTTTCTAAATCAACATCGACATCCTTGACAGATTCAATCTTAATTGGAATATCAAATATCCAAGTATCTGTGATTTCAGTTTGAGAAATCGCTGTTAGGCGCACCATTCGTTCAGCACCCGCTGCAGTCATGACTTGAGGTGGAGTGAACGACATACCGATGATGCGATGCTCATCTTTGGCAATCAAACCTGTTGAACCTGAACTCGCACCCGGAACACTGGAGAGTGTGTCAAAGCCTGCGTCCCAACCTGCGGGGGCTTCAAGGAACAAATCATAACCAATGTCTGCATTTCCAATATTGAATAAACGGATATCAATACTGGTTGGGTCAGTTGGTGAGACAGGTACGATTTGATAATCGTATTCAAGACGTAAATTCGGTAAGTCCGGGACCTCAAGATACAACATGTATGGATACGAAACGCCGTTGTCGACATCAATACCCAATAAGTCAATGCGATACAAACCAGGTAACGGTGGAGTAGGGTGGACGAGGGTGACGACAATTTCTGCTGAATCTTGGCCGCCAAGGGTGAAATTGGATTCATTTGCCCCTACATACCACGTTTCAGTCTGACCTGTAACTTCATTCATGACACTTTGCGTCATCAGACTTGCATTGGTAGAAACCAAAGCGGTATTTGTTAACGTAAGATTCCAAGAGGTTGTTGACTGACTGGTATTCAACAACATCAACGACTGGGGTTCTGCGGAAAGTTTGACACCCGGTGCTGTGACGTTGACAAAAATGTCATGACGATTGTTATTTTCAAGAATTTCTTCGATTTCATCACTTGGGTCAATAACGAAAGAGACCGTCGATTGGCCGGCATTTTGCGGCGTCCAATACCAGATTTGGGTCTTTGAAGAACCAGCCCCTAAGTCGATGTTTTTAGTTTCAATTTCTACACCGTCGACTTCGAAAACAATATCGAAATAATCAGCACGGACATTCCCAACATTGAACACTTTCGAAGTAAGTTGGAGTTGATCACCGACTTGAGGTATGGTCACCGACATGGAAAATTCATCTTCAAGAATGGTGGGGTCCGGGCGCAAGTCATTCACACCATGACCCATGACGGCAATGGCAAAGGGTTGCGCTTTACTGCCACCATGATAAGCATCTTTGACCTTCACAGTCCACACGCCAAGTTCGGCGTTATCGACCAAAACAACTTCGACATTATTGATGGTATCAGCGCTTCCTCCAGTCGTTGAACGCCCGTTCGCAAAATCATTACCCAAGTATACTTCACCACTTGGAGTAGTCACTTCAATATCGAGGTTATTGACAAGTTGGGTATTGGAAAAAGGAGAGCCTCGTTCATCTGACCATGCAAGTACCGTCTTGAACCCTGAATTCGTTTGAGAGATGTTGAAAGTGTAACTCTTTGAATTTCCAGTTCCAGAAAGTACGGAGCGGTCATCAACCCAGATGCCTTGACCCGAAGTAGGCGCTAGAGTGTTGCGCAAATCAACTCGCCCCCAACCTTCATCATCATTCGGAATGTTGCGAGAACCGATGTCTTGAGCGCCGAGAATGAGCAGGGCTTTGACCAATGCTCCTTGGGGTGAAGGGCGTTGTGCTATTTCTTCCAGATACTCTCGAACCATGACCGCAGCACCTGCGGCATTTGGAGCTGCCATCGAAGTTCCAGTGTATTCAAGATAGTATGCGTTTGACCACGTAGAGCCCCCAGTATCGGTCGCTTCTTGAGCACGACATGAGCGAACATATCCGCCCGGAGCGAGTATGTCTGGTTTGATACGCCCATCGTCTGTTGGACCTCGGGATGAACCGGACATGATTGAATCTGGAGCGCCAGAATATCTGTTTTGATGGTTGCCAACAGTAATCGAATTTTTCGCAGTGGATGGAGCACCAACCGTTCCCGAATCCGGCCCATCATTACCAGCTGCAAACAGAATCGTTAATCCATTTCGCCCGTTGTAATAGCGGTCGTAATAATTTGCGCGGTCATCGACATCTTCGCTTTCTGAAGTGTACTTACCTTGGTCACTTTCACGAGCAGAGCCCCAAGAATTGGTGTGCGTGTAGGCACCTGCTGAATAAGCAGTGTTAAGCAGATAATTGAGTGAAGGAGATTGAAAATTTCCTGTGTTGTCGTTTTCCATGGCTTGGAAATACAATTCCGTGGCTGTTGCGACTCCCGAGTATCCACCTCGTGTCCCATCCCCGAGTACCGTGCATGCAACATGCGTTCCATGACCTGAGTGCCTGTCTGCTGTTGAGCCATCCCCAATGACGTCATTGTTGGCAACAACCCGGTTCCCAAAATCACCGTGATCGGCATCAAGCCCGGAATCTGCTACGGCAACAATTTGTCCAGAGCCATCAAGGTCGGTGGTGAAATAACTGGTCAATTGAGAGGTTTTCATGTGAGTGCGTGCTTGACTGTTATCAATACCCATCAATGGTTCAAAGCGGAACGTACGCAGTGAAGGCTGAGAAACAATTCCAAGTATGTCGTCAGTAGAGAGTATGCCTTGGTAGCGACCAGCGTCCCATTCATGGGATTCCGAAAAAGCAAGCGGAATAAATTCCGAAACTTTCTGAATCAATTGTGAGCCGGTTGCATCGGTGAATTGAATCGATTCCATTGGGCCTTCATCATTTCTCCAGCCTTCAATTCGCATCGATTGACCTTGAAGCGCTTCTTCTCCATCTTCAAGAAGCAACACGTCCAGCACAGGGCCATCGACCAGCAAAGCCAGAGGAACTGCATGTTGGGCAATTACGCCATCAAGCGAAGCGACACTTGCCAAAGCGAATGGAGTGCCTTGAACCAACAAACCAGAAGGGGCAATCAATTCACGAACCTCTAACCCCGGAATATCATTGAGAGCAAGTCGCATATCCATCATCAACATCTGGTCGGAAACTAAAACCAAACTCAAATCAAAACGTGTCATGAGCCACTCATTTGGAACCGGTCGATCTAATTGTAAACCGAGTGAATCAAATGTTCCAATTCGACTCGATGCTATGAGTTCACGATCTTCAACTGCGGAAGTGTAATCACTGTAACCAACCGCATCAGAATAGACGCCATCAACCAAATCAAACTGTACCCATTCGATACCGCCTTGGCTTTCCATTTCGACTGATTCCACCCCTACGGGGTGGAGTAAAGGAGAAGTACTTTGCAAAACGAAGAGGGACATGAGGGCAATTGCCCAAAACATCGACCGCTTGACTTGCACAAGAGGTCCTCTCTTCGCCCTGTTTTATCGCTATGGGTATTTTGGGTCTCAAAAAAAAGGGTTCAAGATATTGGCCATGTCGACCTATCTGCCTTATCTCTAAAGTATTCATTACTCCAAATACCCACGGAATGCGACCACTGTTCATTCTGAATGTCGTTGTTGTAATCTGTATATTGTAAGTCGATAGAAATGATGTATTCTGCCCAAACCGTATGACCGATAATCAGCATCTCAAGATTGTCTCCTGCAAGTGAAGAATGTGCATCGATTTCATCCACTGCCACCGACATCACTCCAAGCACTTCCCCGTCGAGGGACTGGAATTCAATTTGGAGAGATACGTCGGTAATTTCACGGCTACCTTCGTTGTGTATTTCAGACATCATGAGGTGCCCGCCTCGCTGAAGATATTGCGTTTCAATATCGACCGCATCACGAGGTAAAGCCCAGTACCATCCACTGGCCAAAACTCCTGCAAGAAGGAGGAAAACAATTCCTGCTAAAGCCACCCGACTGGGGCTCACTTTTCGGCGAATTAGATCAATAGCCTTGGAAACTTTTTGCATATCCTCATAGGTTTCAATGCCATCTTCATCCAACGAATAACCGAGAGATTCTATTTTTTGTAAACGTGCAACATCGAGCAATCCTGCGGACTCAATATCGTCTTCATGAACCAACATGTCTCCATGTTCGTTGAAGGTGATTTTGTTCTCATCAGACATCGTATCACCACAATAAAGCCAAACCACTGGCAATGACGGTCGTAATCGGTTCAACAAGCAAAATGTGACGAGTTTCAACACTGTCTCCTGTAAGTGAACCGATGAGAGAAAGGTCAGTGACCATACCATTGACTCCGAACGAAGATGCGGTCGGGATTGGACCTGTGAATTGCGCGTCGAGCAAAACCGCACGACCGCTGAACGAATAACCCTCGAGTAAACCTGTTGTGTAACTTGGTTCAACAGTCGCTTCTGAACTGGCTACAATTCTGCCATTCGTGATGTCGTCCAATACAATGACGGGGTATTGGAATGGCCCCATGTAAACGTGAATTGTGGCTGATTTGAGGTCCTGTCCAATCACTTCTACACGGTCAATAGTCACACCAGGGGTTGAAGGTAAATCGGTTTGTTTAATGTAAAGACGGCTGACTCCTTGCCCTGAAGAAGCAACACGCATACCCCAATCCTCTGTTGTTTGAAGGACGAAAGTCGATGGTAAATCTTCAGCTAGAAGAAGTACGTCTCCTTTGAAATCTACAGAGCGACCTGTAGCTTCAAGATACAAATCCATGTCATCTGTATTTGATTTGTAATCAAGTTCCATCATGCCTTGGAAGGAGATATCTGCACGAATATCGAAATTGGAATTCGGTTGTGCAGAGAGATGCATCTCACCGGGTAAATCTCGCATGAAGGCAGTTGCTGGCCACCAGAAGCCGTCGACATAACGCATTTGTTGAATCATAAGCGATTGCGCTGAGTGGCCATCAATCTGATACTGTGGAGGTACCTCAACATCAATGAGGAAGATGTCTCCGATAGTTGACGAGAACGTCATCGATTGAGGGACACCGACGATGAGTGCCTCGACACGACTGAGCGCCCGTCTGTCAATAAAGACTGCATGAACCGAATCCAAGCGAGTACCTAAATCATAACTCATGTCGATTGATACACGAGGTACTGTGAGGTTGTCTTGAGTGGAAAATACGGTATTTGCAAAAACGTTATTGGGACCACTGGTATCAAGTCCTGCAATGACGATTTCCATGTCTCTGCCTTCTAAGCCATTTACGATAATGCTCATTTGTTGACGCTTAGGCGTCCATTGTTCAAGGAAAAGGTCGAATTCATACAGTGGAATACCTTCTCTCATTCTGAAATCATATTCTAAAAGAATTCTCCCCGGAGGTAAATTCGGTAACCATGAGCGAAGGTGCCATGAGCGTCGCGTTTCATAGGTAATGCCTTCCTCCTCCCAAACGCTTAGGTTAACGCCTTCCATTTCCGATTCCAAAATGATGCCATCTTCAAGTGCTAACAGGAGTTGTGAGATGTTGGTAATGTTAGCTGCATCTGTAGCCTCTAACACGTCTTGGAATTCATCTTCCGTAATTTTGTAATCGGCCAATGCATCGTTAACAACAGTTCTGCTCGAGAGAGTGAATGTCGGCATTCGCGAGAGGTTGAAGGTGACTTTGGACGCCTCGAAAACTTCCACTCCAATACCATGAGACCAATCTGGTTGCTCCAAGATATTGGTTCCTTTACGGACATCCATCGTCACATCAAAAACTTCACCAGTCTGTAAGTCAAGGCCGAGTGACATGTTTTCATCACTGCTTTCAATACCGCCCAAATCAACGACGGTCGAGTATACAAAGTCATTGACAAGCGAACCGAAGTTCACCAAATCTCCGAGGAAAAACGAAAGTGCTTGAACTCCATCACCTTCATCAAATGTAGGCAATTCAAGTCCAGTCGAATCAACACCACTTGGGTAAGCAACTATGATATTTGCCGGCAAGGGATTGATGGCAATACGGCCGTTCATCCCCTTGAAATCATCCTCATAATCAGTTTCGTCTTCAAGCAGAATATTCATCGGTGAAGATTCTGAACGCAGTAATTCAATTCTCGAATTTCCTTCTGGACCTGTTGCACCAGGGTCAAGTGGAGAGAGGCGGCGAATACTTGTTACATCTGAAATTTCAGTACTCAAACTGGTTTCACCCGTCGCTTCATCAACCCAGAAACGGAAATGATCGCCGTCCATGGTCAATGGTTGCGTGGCATTCGTGAGTTGAACCTCTATCGATTCCATCGGTGTTGAAGCAACATATCCGACCGTATCTCCGAGGATAAGTTGGAACGAGGCGGGTAAGCCATTCAATCGAATCGCATTACGTTGTCCAGCTCCTTCCCCTCCATACGTAATCGTGCCAATTGGACCCGACGCAGCATACGTAAGTGCCTCAGCCGTTTGGGTCACATTGAAGGTGCTGGGACGATTTGAAAGCGTCGCTGATTGTTGGTTAGCGTTCAGCACATCCCCATCGTCATGCAAGATGTGCCCAATCAAAAATGGGCCTCCGTCAACACCTTGTAATTCCATTTGGCGTATGTCATTGATTGGGTCATAATCATGAGTTACGCTTGAAATGCCACCAATTCTAGCGCTCATGGCCACAGGAACGAGTGGAGGTTGAGGACCAAGACGACCGTTTACTTCCTCAATATTGGTGTCTTCAGAAAGTAAGATGTGGTCGATATCGGGCAACCAAGGTTGATCACTGCTTGAAATTGCAATAGAGACTGAACCAATTTCCATTGGTTCGCGAACCGATGAAGGCAAACTTTGTTTCACTTGGTTGTAACAGTTGAGTCTCACTGCTCCACCCGTCGCACCGGCGGTTCCAACAATCGACTCTGGAAGGCCATTGACAACATCACCCACATCAAGAATAACTTCGATAATTGTCAACAATGCATTATCGAACACTTGAGCAATGGTGTTGAGATTTGGATTATCATAATTCACGCGACTCAACCCGCTTTCAGGAATTTGAAAACTCCCTTCGACAATGATTACTTTGGGCACATTTGAGATGCTCAACTCGATGGAGGAAGAATCCGCAGCGTAACCTCCGCGCATGAATGTTGATTTGTAGTCTAACAAGTCAATCGATTCGGTCGCTACAATGGCTACTAACGTATTCGGTGGCGTGGCTGGGTTAACAGGAAGCGTTGGGTCATCAACATTGTTCAGATTGTCACCGGAGAAGTTTTTGATGGCGATAATCATCGAAAGGCGACTTGGAATCTCCCCCGGCAAGTCTGCACCTCCGGGTTCCTCTCCAATCATAGTGAATACTGCAGCGATTTCATCTGGATGAAGTGTACCCGATGGCAAGCCACGAATCCATGTTCGAGAGTCGGTTACGTTACCGAACGGTGAATCGCCTTCAGTGGTGTTTGAACGGTCTTCAAAATAGTGAAGATACATATCGGCGCCGTAATCGGAATAAATCTCGACGGTGTCAAATGTATTCTGTCCAAGATTGTCATTGCGCAGCGTGATATCAACTTCGTTGGGTAATCGAGTATCTCCTTCCTCGGGGTGGAATCCCGCATCGATGTACGCAGTCTCGAGTATCGGGGCAGTTGTGCCCCCGCCATAACCGTCAAATCGAATAAATCCAACACCGAGACCGAAACCACATTTGTGTTCATGGCTGTGTGCTTGATGGTCGAGAATAGGGTCGTAATACGAGGTCCCATCGTTACAGTCTGACTGACGGTTCGAACTGTCAGCATCTGGATTTGAGGCTCGTATAGCATAAGGCGCTGATATCGAAGTCAAGCTTAACGCTGAAGCATTGATTTGACCTGTCGTCAGCGAACTTATGAATTGTAAGACATTGGTAATGACGGCGTTAACACTGAAGGTCATTTTCTGAAGGCCGACACCAAGTGTGAAATCATGGGGTGGTTGAGTGAAACGAGTATCGATGACCACAGCATAAGATTCTGAATTGTCAAGAGTCACATCGAAAGCGAGACCTTTCATCAAACTCACTTCAAGATTTGACATGTTATTCCACAAGAAATCGTTCTGATTAAGAGCGGTTACCTTCCACTGAAACGTTGGCCTAATCCATACCTCTTCCACGCAGGGAAGCGTCGCAGGTGGAATGCCGCAATCTCCCAATTCAATACCGAATCCATCACCTTGAGTGATAATTCCTTCAATGGTCAAACCGACTGAAAGGTCGTCGACAGAATCGCCATCAATGTCGATGTAATTGTTGAACAACACAATTTCTGTTCCGACAAGAAGTTCGCCAGTGAATGTCCCTTCAACCCATGCCTCGTGGGACGGACCGTTATCCCTGGACGTGAAGTTTACATACACTGCATAGGTATTGATTCCAATTCCCAACGGGTTATCGAGTCCCAGTGATTCAACGGAGAACAAAGTCTCGAAAAGGTTGTATGGCCAGCCTGCTGGTTGTGTGGAGGCATCCATGAGGAATTCATACGGGCGAGGATGATCAGCGACAAAAGGTGAAGAATCCCTTAGTTCCATGCCATCAAGATAACCGCTTGCTTGCGAGAGTGGGTCGGTCGAATCAATGGGCCTTTGAGCAACATCAACTGCGTTCAATGCATCAATCGCTCCTTGAGCAGCAACGCTTGCCTCATCATTATCGGTGCGTTTGGACAACGTGTCCTCTAATTCATCCAATACTCCGAAGTCGTTACGGGAGATGGAAAGGTCTGCACCGGCGGGTTGAGCCAGTGAAATAATCATCAGTAAGACCAAAGCGACCGCCATTCGGCGAGGGTCGCTACTTTGGGGTAAACCAACACGAATTAGGCGCGGTTGGCTCTCTACCATGCTTCAAGCATGAACCCCCACTATGAGAACCCATCCCCTTTATGACTGAAAAATTAACATATTTCGCCACCCGCCCTACGGGCGGAATTTTCATACAGAAACGGTCGCATCACGAGAGCAGGTTGGGCACGCAACGACAACCGTGCTTGCACCGGGTGGAATTTGTACCTCGAAAACGGTCGCACAACCGCTGCATGCAACGCTGCGTGTCGTCACCTCAAGTTGCTCTTCGACCGGAGAGGTCTCTGGGGCTGGTTTCGAGGAAGTTGGATTTACACCCTCTGGGAGTGAAACACCTCCGCTCTTTACCACGGTTTGAGGGGCTGCAGTGGTGTAGAGTTCACTGGTGACTTGAGCCGCTGGCATGGTCGGTTGAGTCAAAGGAGCAGGGGTTTCGTCGTTGAATAATGCCATTGCATCAGCTGCTGCTGCTTGACTACCTGCAGAGAAGGTTTGCTGAGCAAATGAAGGAGGGGCAAAACTACTCTGGGCTTGCGTTTCGTCTAATGATTGGTCGCCATAAATTGCAGCCAACTCAGCAGCCTTTTCTTCTTCCATTTTTGAACTCGATGATTGGACTTCACCCGCATCAAGTCCAGCAAGAACAACCGCTGAAGAAAACAGTGGTATTTTGCGAGTACTGGCAACCGTTGCCATGTGTGCTTCTGCTTCTACTTCACTGAGGCCTCTTCCAATTAGCAACTCTTTTGCAATTCCATTTTGCCACCGCCGATGTCCAAGAAGTGCAATTCCCATTGTGAGCGCTCCGATAAACAGGACCACCAGTAAAATACCAGCAATACTGCCTTTTTCAGGTGGTGCTTCGATGGTTAATGTAAACGCATGACTGTCTGAATTATTTGATTGGTCAAATACGGTTACAACCACATCGTATTGACCTGGTTTTGTAAATTCAAGGTCTGTGGTAGAGCCCGTTTGATCGTCATCATCGCGAGCATCACCATTACCGTCTAAATCGACCTCAGGATTAAGGTCCCAGTGGTAGCGTAGAAGAGAGGCTGAATCATAGGCATCTGTTGCTTGAACAACACAGGTAAGTACATCTCCAACTTGACCAGACGATGGGAGCAGAACCAAACTGGATTGGTCCAAAACCGGAATGGTCGTGTCAGTGACCAGTAAAGTGGTAGAAATGCTGTTGGAATTTCCAGAAGCATCGCTTACTGTCAACGTAACTTCATGAGTTCCGATATCTGCCCAAGAGAAAGCAACAGAATTGTTTTGTCCGTAGGGGTTTCCATCTAAGTTCCATGCACACATACTGACGACATGGTCGTCTGTACTTCCATCGCAATTCAACAAAATCGAGTCACCTGTAGCGAGTTTCCAGCCTCCGCTAATGGGTTGACCATTGCCCCCAATTCGAGCCACTGGGTTCACGACATCAAGAACGGAAATTACAGATGTTGAGGAGGCGGAAGTGCCAACCGGTGAATTCACTGTTAACGTGACTGTTCGGTCTCCAGGCGTAGTCCAAGCAGCTACGGCATCCCAGCCAGTCGCATCCTCGTCATTGGTAAAATCCCCATCAGCATCGACATCCACTCCTGCATCAAAGTCCCATGATGCTGAAGAGATTTGATTCAAGCGATTCGGTGTAGAATATGCGTCTAACATCACCGAAGAACCGACGATTGTACTCGAATTACTGTCATCGGAAATGATTGGATTTAATTGAGGAGTAAGTTCAACTCGAACGGTCATTCGAAGTGGACTGTCGCCACTTGCGCCACCAACGGGAGTATCGGTGTTATCGGCAACCAAAATCAATTCTTCACCGTCCAGTTCATTCGGAACAATCCAAGAGAAAGAAGATGTTCCTTCAACCGATTGAAGGGCTGCACCTGTGATGTAGAGAGTTCCAACACCACCAGATGAGTACAAGTCATTCATGGCTCGAGTTTGCAAATAGAGATCGCCATTCCCTTCAAGCGACCATGCGGTCACAACAATGCTTGTCCCAGCATCGAGTTGTAAATCATCAC
>MDTC01013423.1_pt1 | contig 18661 bp, 20 predicted proteins | sample 811181 | NCBI WGS metagenome assembly MDTC01 (sample SAMN05326644, study PRJNA326480) | marine metagenome | isolation source: seawater | place: Pacific Ocean: North | collected 2011
ATCAACTTGTGCCGGTCTTTTATTACATGTTATTAACAATTTTAAGCTAAAGTTACATCAAAATAATGTAAAACTTACAAGAACATTGTGTTCTTCAGGTACAATTAAGCAACTTTAATATCATGACTTTATATAAAGAGCCGACAACACAATCAAATCATCAGCGCAATAAATTTCTGTTAGGCGGTTTTCTAATAATAAGCGCAATCATATATCTTATTGCCAGCACTACTCAAAGTACCAGTAAATATTATTATACAGTTGATGAGTTAGTCATCGAACAAACAGCTGCTATAGGAGAGAATGTACGTATATCAGGAGCAGTAATTGGAGATTCTATTAGCTATGATGCAGATAACTTAACACTGGATTTTACAGTAGCACATGTTCCTGGTGACTCGGATGAAATTGTGGCTAAAGGTGGTCTTGCTAGAGTACTTCATGAAGCTATTGCAAACCCAAACCAAGCACGTCTTAGAATATCCTACCAAGGTCCAATGCCTGATCTACTAAGAGACGAAGCCCAAGCAATTATGGATGGGCATTTGAATGAAGATAATGTTTTCGTGGCTGACACACTACTACTAAAATGTCCAACAAAATACGAAGACGAATTACCAAATCAAACCAACAACTGACAGACACTAGCAGTTGGTACGTCGCTGTCTGAGCTATTCCTCTAATGATTGTTAACCTTGGTTATACAGCTTTACTACTAGCATTATTGTGCTCATTTTATGCCATAGTATCAGCAAGAGTATATATCAACAATAATAAATTACAGTGGGTTGACTCAGCACGTAATGCAGTATTAGCGGTATGGTTTCTTCTTACATTGGCTTGTCTAATCCTTGTCTACCTTCTAACTAACGAACATTTTGAAATCGAGTATGTAGCTAGCGTATCTAGCCGAGCAATGCCTTGGTACCTAAAAGCAACTGCGCTATGGGGAGGACAAGCTGGAAGTTTGCTGTTCTGGTCTTGGCTAATGTCGTCTTACACTGGGATAGTGATGCTTCGTGACTGGAGTAAAGAGCGTGACATGCAGCCATATGTAATCACTGCAAGTATGGTAACTCTTGCGTTTTTTGTGAGCTTAAATGTGTTTGTAGAAAATCCATTCGATGTTCTCTGGATTGATTCCTTTGGCAATATTACCTCATCTATGATGAGACCAGATGCAAACCTTATGTTCACTCCCAATGACGGAGCAGGCCTCAATCCTCTCTTGCGCCATCCTGGGATGATTATCCATCCTCCTATGCTATATCTCGGTTTCGTCGGCTTTGTAATACCTTACAGTTTTGCAATCGGAGCTCTTGCAGTCGGCCGCACGGATGGGGTCTGGATACGAGCCACACGCCGATGGACTCTTATTGCCTGGCTATTGCTATCGCTAGGACTATTGTTAGGTGGTCGTTGGGCTTATGATGTACTGGGATGGGGTGGCTACTGGGGATGGGACCCAGTAGAGATAGCTGCTTTTATGCCGTGGTTAACTGGAACAGCCTTTTTACATTCCGTAATTATTCAAGAAAAACATGGCATGTTTAAAAGATGGAACATGATATTAATAATACTGACTTATGCATTGGTGATATTTGGAACATTTCTTACTAGATCAGGAGTGCTATCCTCTGTTCATGCCTTTGCCCAGAGCTCAATAGGTCCTCTATTTTTTATTTTTATAACAGTAACTTTTACTATTTCATTGTTGTTGCTCTTTCGTGGCTGGGAATCTCTAGCATCTAGCAAAACCCTTACAAGCTGGTTATCACGTGAAGGTATGTTTTTACTAAACAATCTGCTATTTATGGGAATATTAGTCGCGTGCTTTTGGGGAGTGATCTATCCACTTATCTCAGAAATCATCACTGGACAGAGAGTCACCGTAGGACCACCATTTTACGAGCGCACTACTGGACCACAATTCGCTGCGTTGCTGTTATTAATGGGAATAGTACCCTTAGTAGCTTGGAGAATCACTACAGTCAACCGAATTGGCCATCTAATATGGAAGCCAACGATGATATCTTTGCTGGTACCCATAACTTCTATGATTTCGGGCACACTTAATTTTGCAGCCTTATTTAGCCTTTGGCTAGCAAGCCTTGTGTTTTGCGTAACAATATATGAATTCTATCGGGGAGCTATCGCACGAAGCAAATCTAGCGGCAACAGTTTTTTTATTTCTTTGTGGCTACTCATATCAAGAAATCGTCGTCGTTATGGAGGATATATAGTGCACTTAGGTATTGTATTCATGGCAGTTGGAATTATTGGTGTTGAGATGTTCCAGACTGAAACTCAAGGTACCTTAGCTCTTGAAGAACGGATGAGTTTAGAGGACTACTCATTAGTGTACAAAGATCTAACTGAATACCCAGAAAATGACGGGCGTTTTGTTACTAAAGCAACACTAGCTGTATACAAGAACAACAAATTGATTGGTGAATTAGAACCAAGACGTGACTATTATAATATAAGCCAACAAAGAATGACTATTCCGGATGTTTACAGCACTCTGGAAGGAGACCTATACGTTTTGCTAATTGATTGGAAGCCTGTTGGACCACAACAGGCTACATTTAAGGTCTATCTTAATCCTCTGATCAATTGGATATGGATAGGTGGATTTCTCTTCGTACTTGGCACGCTGGTAGCTACGTGGCCTGACCAGCGTGATAGACACATAATCACAAATAACAAATCTATCGTACAACCCTTTTGAATGACATATGATTAGGTTAAGCACATGGGAATAAAATGGGTCGCTAAATCAATTTTGTTAGCTATGTTATTAACATGTATTTCATTTAATAAAATTCCCAATGTCTTAGCCCAGGACATTAACCCAACCGATGATGAAGTTAATGCAATTAGCAAGCAATTGTACTGCCCAGTCTGTGAAAGCATTCCCCTAGACGCCTGCGGCACCCAGGCCTGTGTTCAGTGGCGAGATACTATACGCGCAAAGCTGACAGACGGGTGGTCTGAGGAAGAAATTAAACAATATTTTTCAGACCAGTATGGTATACGAGTGCTAGCAGAACCACCAGTAGAAGGTTTCAATAAACTTCTGTGGTATCTACCACCATTCTTGTTTCTAATTGGAGCACTGCTCGTGACACGTTTACTCTCTAATACTGAAAACGGACTGCGTCTACAGCATGAGACAATATCAAATATAGACAATGCGAACCATTATGTAGAGAGGATAGAGCACGACCTCAAAAAATGGCAATGAGCATAATCAAGTCATCAAAACCTAGTCAATCACATATTACAGTTCAACAACGTAAAAATAAACTAGGACAGCTTGCCGTATGGATATTACTTGCGGCACTGTTGGTTTTTGTTGCAATCAAGTTGTTCCAATCAAGTCTTGGCCCAGTCCGATCAGGGAAACCCCCTGATTTCACATTAACCACTTTTAACGACCAAACATATACTCTTTCAGACTTGGAGGGACAAATTATAGTTATCAACTTCTGGGCTTCATGGTGTGATCCATGTAAAGCAGAAGCTGAAGATCTTGAGATGCTATGGCGTGATTATAAAGATAAAGATGTGCTATTGTTAGGCATAGATTATGTGGACACCGAGAAGGAAGCTTTGGATTACTTAAGTACATGGAACATTACATATCCAAACGGCCCAGATGTGGGGACAAGAATCTCTCAATCATATCGCATAAGGGGAGTGCCAGAGACGTACATAGTGACCCAAGATGGATTGCTAGCCAAATCATTTGTAGGGCCAGTCAACTACGAAAATATAGAGATTGTTTTGGAAGCACTACTAGACAAATAATTCAACCATGAATCTACTTTTTCTCATACTACATGTCACATTGACTGCTGCAGTAATAATATTTGTAATTAGACCATTCTTCATGTCTAACAATCCAACATTAGATATAAACAACATCAATTATAGTCTTTACGAAAGACATACTAGACTAATTGAATCTTTGTATGATCTTGATTTTGATCATCGCACAGAAAAAATCACCACTGAAGATTATGCTACTACACGTAATAATATAATAAACGAAGGTATTGATATACTTCGTAAAATAGATGAATCTAAACGCGTTAATTCATGAAGAGGCAGGCCAGTATACCCAAAACATAAATGTGTATGATTAATGTCAAGTCTGTTTCCAAATCTTTTGGTATGAAACAAGTACTGAAAAACATAACTTTAAATATAGCACCTGGTGAATTCACTACACTTATCGGACCAAACGGATCAGGGAAAACCACCCTGCTACGTATAATAGCTACGTTGCTTCGCCCCAACAGCGGACAAGTGACCATAGCTGGGCTTGACCTAAACACTAGCTCACACGCAGTACGTCAACTGCTTGGTGTAGTATCACACCACACTTTACTTTACGACAATTTGACTGCATATGAAAATCTACTTTTCTATGCACGCCTATACAGCATCAAAGATTACGCAAACCGTATAAGCATGGTGCTCGATAAGGTCGATTTGACTGAATCGAAAGACATATTAGTGCGCACATTTTCGCATGGAATGCAACAAAGATTGTCAATCGCCAGAGCCATACTACATAATCCTAGAGTGATTTTATTTGATGAACCACACACCGGACTAGATCAAAACAATTCTGTTAGGTTAGATCAAATTCTTCAGTCGACATCAACATCAGGAAACACCGTGCTAATGATTACACACGATATAAAACATGCTTTAGCATTAAGTGACAAAATAGCTGTCCTGCACAAGGGTGAAGTAGTATATCAGGGGAGCACTGCCCAACTGTCATTTGATGAATTCGCACATAAGTACCATGAAATCATCAATGTATAACAACAATCAATATACAAAAACTAGTCAGTATTGGCGAGCAGTCAGAACAATTATCTGGAAAGATCTAAGCATAGAAATGCGCAAGAAAACGCTTGTGAGCGCTCTCTTGATTTTTTCCGTAATGGTAACGCTTGTTTTTACATTTGCTCTAGATTTGGACAAATCTACTAAAGACAATATTGCCGTTGGTGTGCTCTGGGTAACTTTTGTGTTTTCATCTACCTTAGGACTGAATCAAACATTTGCAAACGAAAAAAATCAAAATTCACTAGAAGGAATGCTTCTGTCACCTATTGACTACACTGCTATTTTTGTTGGAAAATTTATTAGTACGTACATTTTTGTGATAATCGTAGAAATAATAGTTGTTCCTATGTTTTACATTCTATATGGTATACCATTGTTTTCTCCACTGTTCTTACTAATAGTGTTGCTTGGATCATTCGGATACACTTTAGTAGGGACCTTATTAGCATCCATAGCAACAAGAACACGAGCACGCGAGATCATGCTGCCAATTCTTCTTTTACCTGTAGCAATGCCAATAATAATAGCATCTGTTCAATGCAGCAACGCAATTTTATCTGGAGCTCATTGGGGACAATTCTCTAACGCGTTCAATCTAGTAATAGTTTACGATATAATATTTCTTGGGGTAGCAATAATGACATTTGACTACCTAATACAGGAGTAATTAGACTACTATGCCAAAACCAAATCCGCGGCTACAACTTATGACAGTTAGTTCGTTAATACTAATTATCCTTTCCGTTTACATGGTATTAATTTATGCGCCTAGGGAGATAATTATGGGTGATGTCCAGCGTATTTTCTATTACCATGTATCGTCTGGATGGATAGCCGCCTTAGCATTTCTAGTAACATTGATAACAAGCATTATATTTTTAGCAACCCAAAATAAGAGTTACGATCGTGTGGCTATGTCATCCGCAGAAATCGGAGTAATATTTACCACGATGAACATTGTGAGTGGATCTATATGGGCCAGACCTGTCTGGAATACCTGGTGGACTTGGGACCCACGATTGACAACTGCTACAATAATGTGGTTGTTGTATATTGCATATCTATTTCTACATGCAGGACTTGAAGGTCATGATCGTAGGCGACATATTACTGCTGTTTACGGCATAGTTGCATTTATCAGCGTACCACTGACCTTCATGGCAATACGCATCTGGCGCACAATTCACCCGGTCATCATTGGAAGTGCCGACCCAGATGCTGAAGGACAGTTTGACATGACTGCAAGAATGACTACAACATTGCTATTTACTGCATCAACATTTACAGTATTGTATTTTACTATTCTATGGCATAGAGTCAGAATTCAATCATTGTTCGAATACATGTCCAAACTACAATATCAAATGTACAATGATTAGAGGGGAGATTGATGTTACTTGAGAATTCGCCGGCAGATACTTTTAATTATTTGATGCTAGGTTTCACAATACTGGCAATTATAAGTGGCGGTTATTGTATCTACCTCTTCAATCGTTTTAGCAAATTGAAACAGCAAATATCAATAATAGAAAAGTCAAACAGTATACACAATCAAGACGCATAACTTGTTATAAGGTAATTAATCTAACATACGTCTACGGGTTTTCAACCATATAGATTGTTTGTCAAAATTATCGGAGGCACCACTAATGTTAGATGTAACACAAATTGAAAGCTTAGACTCTGACAATATGCTCGGGCATATTGTCTCTCTTCCCACCCAAATCACACAGGCATGGAACCATGGAATGGAATTGCCATTGCCAGATGTTAGTAATATTTCCAACATAGTGATACTAGGAATGGGAGGTTCAGCTATAGGAGGTTCACTACTAAAAACGCTTATAGGACCCGAATGTAAAGTGCCAATATTATCTAACCGAGATTACAAAATACCATACTTTGTAGGCCCAAACAGTCTCGTAATAGCCTTATCTTATTCAGGCAACACTGAGGAAACCCTTACCGCTCTTGAATCAGCACAAAAACAGAACGCTCAAGTTGTTAGTATTTCCACCGGCGGACAAATTTCCACATTAACTCAGGAAAACAATGGGTTGTCATGGGTTTATGATTATAAAAGTCAGCCGCGAGCAGCACTGGGTTACTCACTCATCCTTCCATTAGTATTGTTACATCGTATAGGTTTAGCACGAGATTTTAGTACCGATATAGCAGAAACACAAAACATTCTGACTGATCAGAATAGTCAGTTAGGTGCACAATCATCCTTAGCAACTAATCCTGCAAAACGTCTTGCTGGACAGATGCTTGAAAGAATTATTTTAGTGTTTGCGCCTGAGCCGCTGACACCTGTGGCACGCCGATGGCGTGGACAAATCGCCGAAAACAGCAAGGCATGGGCCCAATATGAAGAATTGCCAGAAATGAACCATAACTCAGTAGTCGGTCTTGACCGGCCTGAGTCATTTATTGACAAAGCATTTGTATTATTCATGAACTCGCCCGCTGCACACCCTCGCAACCAACTTCGCATTGACCTTACTCGCCAACTCTTCCTCGGTTCTGGCTACAACACAGATTGCATCACTGCCCAAGGTGAATCTCGTATGGCACAAATGTTGTCCATGGTACATTACGGAGACTATGTCAGCTTCTATTTATCAATCGCATATGGAAATGATCCGACACCAGTACAAAATATTGCATGGTTAAAAGAAAATTTAGCGGAATCGTCAACGTAGTTCCGTTACAATCAACATGACACTTGACCTTACCAGCTTACCGAAGATAGTTCGTCTTCAATTACGGATTAGACAGTATCCCATTCTAGGTAAAGAGATTCGAAATAAAATGCTGGATGAAATATTTCATCGCGGAATTATAACTCCTGAACAGATGGATAATGAGGTGCGTCAGCGATCTATCGAATCCCAAGAATTAGACGGTCAGAACAAATCTTTAACCAAAGAGCCAGCTGAGATATGGAAAATACGCACAAGTCATGTGCGGGATTATCTTACTGAATTTTACTTTGCTTACAATCTACCTATGTATTTGTTCGATAATATCGTGAACACACTTGTCAAGAACCGTGCTGGTAAAAAACGCACAGTAAGTGACATAACATACAACCCCGAAATGGCTCCTTTAGACCTATTAATGGATCATGGCAAACAAATAGAGTCTCTAAAACCTGACGATCAACAAGTGTTTTCTCACCACTTAGCAGAAATAATAGTAGTAGCCATCAAGACAGTAGTCAGTGATAGACTCGAGTTTGTGGGTACTGCTAGGAAATGGTTCACAATTCAAGACTTGTTCAACATACTTGACAGACGGATTGGTACAGGAAAAATAGGTGGTAAAGCAGCCGGTATTGAGCTAGCCAAGATAATGATGCAAGGCGACAACCAACTTGCGAGCGAGATTAGTACACCTCAATCGTATTTTGTTGCTACGGATGTGTTCGATCAATTCAAAGACACCAACAAACTCACATGGGTTATGAACCAAAAATATAGGTCAGCAGATGAGATTAGAGAACTATATCCTACAATAAAGGATAGTTTTAATGATGGTTCGCTCCCCACTAATATTACTCGAGAACTACAAGAACTACTGCAAACACACAATGGCCAACCCATAATAGTAAGGTCATCCAGCCTATTGGAAGACTCTTATGGAACCTCCTTTGCAGGAAAATATCACAGCTATTTTTGCGCAAACCAAGCGAGCGCCTCGGAAAACTTAGAGTCACTGTCTAAGGCAATCTCCAAAATATATGCGAGTGTTTATAGTCCAGATGCACTGCTCTATCGACAGAAAATGGGGTTATTAGACTACGACGAACGTATGGCAATACTAATACAAGTGGTCGAGGGTGACAGACATGGTGATTGGTATTATCCACCAATTGCTGGAGTTGCTTTTAGCCAGAACCAATACCGATGGACACCTCGTATTAATCCAGAGGACGGGTTAGTGCGTATGGTATGTGGTCTTGGAACTCGTGCGGTAAACCAAACAACAGACTATGCCCGGATGGTCCCATTAAGCCACCCCAATATTCGTCCAGAGTCAGGAACTAGCGCGATACAACATTACTCGCAGAAGAAAATTGATGTTATTAACTTGAAAACAAATAGTTTTGAAACTCAACCAGTTACAAAAATACTCCATGGAAAACTCAAGTGGTTAAGACTTGTAGCTATGCAAATCGCCGATGACTACCTAAGTAAATTGATCACAATAAATCCAAATATTGATACTAGAACCCTAGTGTTGACCTTCGACCAAATGCTAGAACAAACTGATTTTGTCTCACAATTGAAGCGTATGCTTACACATTTGTCGAAGCATTATGATGCAGCAGTGGACATTGAGTTCACCACCAAAATCAAATATAAGGACAAGGAACCAAAAGCATCGATCTGTCTGGTGCAATGTAGACCACAAAGTCTCCGGACCGAAAATTCACCTGTAACAATACCGGCGGATATTAACAAAGCACAAATCGTGTTCAAGTCTCGCGGCATTGTCCAAGATGCACAAGTAGATGGAATAAGATTCGTAGTGATTGTACCGCTCAGCTCATACGACTCCATTAATGATCCTGCTAGAAAAACGCAGATCGCTCGAGTAATAGGCAGACTCAATCACGCACTGCAAAGTAAACGGTTTATTCTGATAGGGCCATACCGATGGGGAAGCAGCAACCCAGACCTAGGTGTAAAGGTAACTTATGCAGATGTGCATAATACTAAGATGCTAATTGAGCTGGTACCAGATAGTGGGCCCAAGACAAGTGAACCATCATATGGAACTCATTTTTTTCAAGATCTAGTGGAAGCTAACATTTATCCACTGGCTATTAGCCTAACACAAGATGAAACTTACTTTGATGAATTAATATTTAGGGATTCTCCAAACTTGCTTGCCAAATTTAGTCCTCAAGATGCAAGCTATGCTGATTTAGTCAAAGTATATGATATTCGAGAAATTACTAATGGCAACACACTGAGTGTGGTAATGGTCTCTACTACCGAAGAATCAGTGGGGTTCATAGCTAATGCTAATACGAAGTAAGTTGTGTTATGTAACCATGTTATAGGAACAAACTAAACAATACATACTAATGTCAGCTTCTAATAGTACAAACAGGATAGTAACAATATATACTGATGGCGCCTGCGATCCGAATCCCGGACCAGGAGGATGGGCAGCAATACTCCTATTTGGCACACACAGAAAAGAAATTTATGGTAGTGCAGAAAACACCACCAACAACCGTATGGAACTTCAAGCAACTATAGAGGCTTTACGTTATCTTAAATCATCCTGTGCAGTGGAACTGCACACTGATTCGGAATATATTCAAAAAGGAATTACTGAATGGATGACTCTGTGGCAAGCACGAGGCTGGCGTACCAGCAAGAAGAAACCAGTAGCAAATCAGGACCTTTGGCTAGAACTAGTCAGTGCAATGAAGCAACATGAAGTAGTTTGGAAGTGGGTGAAAGGCCATTCGGGAAACCCTCTTAACGAAGAGGTTGATTCCTTAGCAAGAGTATCTATAACAAGAATTAACCAAAACAACACGGTTGATTCAATTCGTGCATTTACCGGTGCCTCTTGCATAGGACCTACAGGCCCAGGAGGATGGACAGTATTGTTGCTTCAAAACAAACAAATAAAAGTACTTTCAGGACAAGAGAAAACAACTACAGCAAATAGAATGCAACTCTTCTCCGCAGCACAAGCACTGAAGGCAGCACCATCTTCCAAGCCCCTAGACATCTACACTACGTCAAAGTATGTGCATCAAGGAGCTAGCAAGTGGATGTCTAATTGGAGATTACAAGATTGGAAAACAAAATCCGGTAATATTGTAAAAAATCTAGACGTGTGGAAACCCATCTCAATATATGTTGATCAACTTGACGTCAGTTGGCACCTATGTAGTTCCAACACATCGATACCAGAAATTGATACAGCACATGATTTGGCTCAAAATGCTGCGTTAGGCAAAAACAGTGAAGAGCTGATCAGATTGCTCGAGAAGCAATATCAAAGCTAATCCCATATTATGTACTACCTATCTGTTTTTCGTCCACAATCTGCCTAATTATTCTTTGGAGCTTTTGGTATGTTACGCCAATTTCCTCAGGTAATACACGCGTCTCAGCAATACTAGTCATAAAGTTGGTATCACCAGACCACCTAGGTAAAACATGCATATGTACGTGATCTGGAACTCCTGCACCAGCCGCTGCCCCAATGTTTATGCCTATATTAAAACCCTCGGGGTTATATGCGTGTCGTAACGTTTTCACACAAACCTGACTTAAAATAGCTAGTTCGATGGTAGCAGACTCTGATAATTCATCTATAGAAGACACATGTATAATCGGAGCGAGTAACAAATGACCATTACTATAAGGATACTTGTTTAGCATAACCATAGTATGCTTCCCTTTGTGAATAATTAAATTTTCCTCAGATGGTGTCTTTTCAATGTTGATGCAAAACAAACATCCTGTCACTGAATCGATCTCCCCAATAAGATAATCCATACGCCAAGGTGCCCATAATGGTTTCATTCTAAAGGATTCTACCAGCTTCATGCCATTTGACGTAAACAAATAGACCTTTAGAATATAACTATGGACGATAAAGCATTTTCATACACCACCATTTCTAAATCGCTAGATACTACAGAATTCGGTCATCCACTCTATTATTACAATTCTACTAGCTCAACTAATAATAAGGCTAAAGACCTTGCGTTAAACGGTGAGCCTGAAGGCACCCTCGTAGTAGCCAACGAACAAACTGCTGGTCGCGGCCGTTTTGATCGTCGCTGGTTTACACCCAAAGGAAGTGGTTTAGCTGTCAGCTTTATACTTAGATCCAAGCTGTCAAACCCTGAGATTAGCCAAATGCCACTGCTTGGAGGTCTAGCAACAGCATACGCAATTGAACAACTATACAATATATCCCCCAAACTTAAGTGGCCTAATGACATCTGGGTTGAACAGAAAAAAATTGCTGGGATATTAGTAGAAACAAGTTACACCGAAAACTTGCCCGAGTGGCAAATATTGGGTATAGGCGTCAATGTAAATTCTGCGCCACTGGAAGTTACGAACCCTTCCTACGATGCATCATGCCTAGCAGACATCATAGGACATAAAGTTGATCGGGTAAACCTCCTACAACAATTGGTACGCAACGTTGGATTACTATACAATCAGTTGGAACAAAACTCTATTAGGGAGGAGTGGCAGAAGCGTATGCTCTGGAAAAATCAATACATAGAAGTTATTGATTCCGGCCACAACCCAATTGAAGGCATAGTTTTAGGTGTAGAAACAAACGGGGCTCTGATAATACAACTCAGCAACGGAGACCAACTCAAGATTTATAGTGGAGAAATAAGATTGAAGGCAAGATAGTACAAAGAAAACCACGAGTATAATTTGGCAGGATTTTGTACGTAACATTTTGCACATTACATGACACCATTGTAAACTCATTCCAAATATAGGTAGTGAAGCTAAGATTAACAGCCTTCGCTCATATAATCACAAATATAGAGAAATTAATAATGCTAGGAACAACATTTTATGAACAACGAATACCAATTCATTAAAGAGATACGTGAGCAACCAAACAAAATTTCTGAGAGCTTAATGCATGCTGACAAAAATCTCAAAGAAATCGCTGAGCGTTACTCACAACAAATTGACCGCGTAATCATGGTTGGGTGTGGAGATCCATATATGCTTGGCATCGGAGCCACATACGCATTTGAAAAATGGGCACAATTGCCATCAGAGTCAATAGAAGCAGCAGAGTTTACCAATTATCGCCACAATTTAATAAATGAACGTACGTTAGTAATTCTGATATCATCATCAGGTAAAACTGTTAAAGTAATTGATGCTGCTCGTCTAACAGCACAAAAAGGGGCTCCTCGATTCTCGCTAACTAATCTTAACCCAAGTCCCATAACAGATGAAACAGATGAGATAATTCATACTCAAGCTGGATGGTCCGATTCCTTTCCAACTAAACAGACCACCACTGCCCTGGCAAATCTATATGCACTAGCATTACACATTGCTGAAGCTCGGAACACTTACTCTAATCAAGACATTCGCAAACTGCGACAAGAACTTTATTCTGATATACCTAATGCAATTGCAGAATCGCTCAAACTAGAGTCTCAAATGCAGGAGCTGGCTCAAAATCTACTTAAGGCACCTATATATACTTTCATTGGATCTGGACCTAACTGGGCAACAGCACAACTGGCAGCCGCTAAAATGAAGGAGACTAGTCAGAGCCGTGCTGAATCTACTAATCTGGAGGAATATGCTCATCTTCATTCTCTTTCATTAAGTGATGGTGACCCTGTATTCATCATAACGCGACCAGGAGATATCGGAGAACGCGATAGACTAGTAAGTCAACACGTCAAAAGCAATCGTGGCAATATTATCGTCATTGGAACTGCACAAGACAAAGAATTATGGTCAGATTTAGAAGCTAAGTACTATACTGTACCTGAACATAGTGAAATGTTTGGACCACTGATTGCCTGGGTTCCTCTACAACTGTTCGCGTACTTTACTGCAATAGCAAAGAATTGTAACCCTGATCGGCCACCAGAACGTGGCCCAATGGACTTTTTACAAAAGATAATTTACACAAGTATGCTAGAAGGTTGGTTTGATCGTTAGAAAACACTCTAGGCTATGCCATCATCAGAACAATTTGACGTAATTGCATTAGGGAGTACTACTCTCGAACTGCTATCCTGGGTGAACCGATATCCAGGAGCTAGTGATGGGATTCACACTGACAAACAATTGTGGACTGGGGGTGGCATGAGCGGAAATGTAGCACATGCTGTAGCACAATTGGGAGGCCAGGTAGCATTAGTTGCTGCAACTGGTAGTGATAGTATCGGTGAAAGAATGGTCGAACAATTAAGGACCGCAGGGGTCAATGTTGAATATATCCTTAAAAGAGACGGAACTCTGTCACAACTTACTGTATTAATGATAACTTCTGATTTGAAACGAGCCGGTCTGGTAATCATTTTGCCTACTGATTTACAGATTAAATCAGCAGAGGTCCCAGATAATCTTCTGAAATCTGCTCGAGTATTCTTCACTGACATGGATCCAGCAGATACTGCTATTGAAGTATCTAGACGAGCAAAAGACTTGGGTATCCCAATAGCATATGATCTGCAAATGGCCCCTGAACGTGTGAACATCCCAGAGCACGCTAGAAATATCAACCACATGTTGCATATATCAGACTATCTATTTGCCGACGAAGAAAATTTTCTTATGTGGGGCGATTATTCTGACTTGTCTACAGCAATCTCTGAAGTTTTACACAAACACCCTGAAATGACCTTACTGATTACTCAAGGTTCCGCCGGATCTGTCATAGCAACGCAGAAACAAATCAATGAAATAGATGTATTTCCTGTAAATATAGTCGACTCTATAGGCGCAGGAGATGCATATCATGCCACTTTTTTGTATACTCACATTGCGCTTGGTTGGTCTGTGAAAAAAGCTTGTATATATGGCTCAGCGGCAGCAGCTCTCTCATGTACAAAGGCTGGTGCAAGAGATGGTTTACCGACCCTTGAAGAAATAGACTCTTTCGTAAAAAGAGCTTAATATTAGATGCATATGTTGTAACAAAATAGAATGGTAGAATAATTACAATTCTGGCTACTTACCATAGCTAGAATTGAGGATACACACCTATGGCATCAACCATATCCACTAATGAAGTAGTGCGTATAGCACAACTTGCACGCCTACACTTGACAAAAAATGAGATAAAGTCATTCAGTAATGACCTCTCAGAGATATTGGACTATATGTATCAGATTAAAAAAGTAGACGTGTCTAATGTCCGTCCAGTTGATAACATACTATTCTTGCACACAATACTAAGACCGGACGAAGCACACCCATCTCTTTCTATTGATAAGCTGCTCAGCAACGCTTCTGAAGTTAATAATGACTATTTCAGCGTTCCTCCTGTACTAGGTAAAAATTGATCCAGTGACTTACAACAAACCTACCAAAGAATGTGTGCTATGGACTTAGCTTTCCAATCCTTAGCCATGGTATCTGATTTGCTTAGTACTGGGGATATCACTAGTGTTGAGTTGACTGAGGTATGTCTTAGTCAAATTAATTCATCCGAGTCGCAAGTAAACGCATTTGTAACTATAAGCTCTGACTTAGCTATGCAGCAAGCAACAAATGCTGACATTGCTTGGCAGAACTGGATAAATGGCAAATCTGATCAAAAACCATCACCACTAAATGGTGTCCCATTGGCCATAAAAGATGTCATCTGTGTGTCTGATATTGTTGCTTCTGCCGGCTCAATGATACTCAAAGAGTTTGTGCCGCCTTATGACTCCACGGCTAGTGAACGTTTACGAGATGCTGGTGCAATTTTTTTGGGGAAAACAAACACTGATGAATTCGCAATGGGTTCCTCCACCGAAACCTCCGCATTTGGACCAACCCACAATCCGTGGGATCTCAATCGTGTGCCCGGAGGTTCCTCTGGAGGAAGTGCAGCTGCTGTGTCTGCCGGAATGACCTATGGTGCACTAGGAACAGACACAGGAGGAAGCGTCCGACAACCAGCAGCAATGTGTGGGGTTGTGGGACTCAAACCCACTTACGGACGTGTATCTAGATATGGTTTAATAGCGTTTGGTTCATCTCTTGATCAAATTGGAACGCTCACTCGGACTGTTGAGGACGCAGCTCTGTTGTTACAAGCCATATCAGGCCCGGACCTCAAGGATTCAACCACCCTCCAACAGAAACCACCCAACTATCTAGAGGTGCTTTCAAAAACAGATAATCTAAAAGGGGTTCGTGTGGGAGTGGAGCAAGAACATACAACTGGCTCCTTACAACCCGAGGTAGAAAAATCAGTGCAAGATACTATTAAAACGTTAAAACATCTAGGTGCAGAAATAGTACCTGTACAATTGCCACATACCCAACATGCCCTAGAAGCATATTATCTAATAGCAAATGCTGAGGCATCTGCAAATCTCGCTCGCTACGATGGTATACGATTCGGACAGCGCCGAACTGGCAAGAACTTGTGGGAAACCTACATTAACACTAGGAGTAAGGGTTTTGGTACAGAGGTCAAACGACGTATCATGTTAGGTACTTATGCACTGACTGCAGGTTATTACGAAGATTACTATCTGAATGCACAGAAGGTGCGTACATTGGTCCAAAAGGACTTCGTACTAGCTTTCTCAAAAGTGGACGTAATTGTGGGCCCAGTAACACCTACAACAGCATTCAAAATAGGAGAAAAGATAGAAGATCCATTGCAAATGTATCTCTCGGATATATTTACATTGTCGGGAAACCTGGCCGGAATACCGGGAATCTCGCTACCTTGCGGTTTTGATCAAAGTGGTCTCCCTATAGGAGTTCAATTGCTTGGTCCCACATTTGGCGAGCAACAATTGTTAACGATTGCCCACATATATCAGCAAGCTACAGATTGGCACAAACATATTCCCAGATTGGAGCATTAATATGAAAATTATTATCCCTTTAGCTGGTTTTGGTAGTAGATTAAGACCCCACACATTTAGCAAGCCTAAGCCATTGATGAACGTTGCAGGAACACCTGTTATTGGTCATGTGCTTAATATGTTCAATGATGTGGAAGTGGAGGAATTTATTTTTGTTACTGGTTACATGGGTGATCAAATACAGGAACATATTAAAAAAACATACCCTAACACTAATACAAGATTCTTGGAGCAAAAACAACTTGATGGACAATCTCCAGCTATTCTTCTAGCAAAAGAGCACGTGACGGGACCAATGCTAATAGGTTTCGCTGACACTATCGTAGAAACAGATCTAACCAAAATCAATACTGCAACAGACGAAGCAATCGCCTGGGTAAAACATGTAAAGGACCCAAGACGTTTCGGTGTAGTTGTTAGGGATTCTAATGGGTATGTAACACAAATAATTGAAAAACCTGAGTCAATGGACAACAATTTAGCCGTTGTAGGATTTTATTATCTTAGAGACAGTCAGATGCTCATGAGTGCAATTGAACAACAAATCAATAACAATACACAAACTAAGGGAGAGTACTATCTAGCAGATGCTATGCAGATATTATTAGACCAAGGCTTGCAAATGCAAGCAAACGAAGTAGAGGTTTGGAAAGATTGTGGTAAACCAGAAAGTCTGCTAGAAACGAACAAACATCTTCTTGAGCACGGACATGATAACAGCGCGCAATTGCAAGTTGACGGATCCGTAATAGTACCTCCGGTAAATATTCATGTTGATGCAAAAATAACCAACTCAGTAATTGGACCCCATGCCACAATAGGTGCAGATTGCACTATTACATCTTCAATAATAAGTGATTCCATTATTGAGCAAGGCACACAGATTGTCGACACTGTTCTTACACAATCCCTGATTGGTAGCTATACTAACGTAAAAGGACAATCCAGCACACTTAATGTAGGTGACCAATCTGAAATTGGGTTCGAATGACCAAATACCTAATCTAAGTCTTTTTTATATAACTGCTTGTATAATTTGCTTAGCATGCGCACCTGACGCTCTGCATGATAACTTGATCTGACTAAAGGAGCGCACTCGACCCAATCAAACCCTAAATCTTCTTCAGCGTATGATCTAATTTCATCAAATTCATCCATTGTATAGTAACGTTAAATTGGCAAGTGTTTCCGAGAAGGTTGTAAATATTGACCCACGGTAAGAATGTTTACTCCCCAGCTGCGAATATCAGAGATCGTTTGTTTAATTTCCTCCATGGACTCACCTAACCCTACCATTATGCCGCTTTTAGTAAGAACATCCGCATCTATCCCGCGAGCATTACATAGTACCATTTTTGCCCATTCAAAATTATCTTGCGGTTGTACTTTCTTAAATAACCTCGGTACGGTCTCCACATTATGATTGAGTATCTCTGGACGTGCCTGCATAACTGTCTGTAATGCTGAATTAGATCCCTTGAAATCAGGTATTAGTACCTCTACTGAACAGCCAGGATGCTGTAAACGAATTTCCTTTATAACCATAGCGAACAACGGTGCGCCTCCATCGTCACGCTCGTCCCTATTTACACTGGTAACAACGGCATGTTCCAGATTCATTTGCTTCACTGCTGCAGCAATACGACGAGGCTCATCCCAATCTAAAACCCTAGGTCGACCGGTTATAACATCGCAAAAACCACAAGACCGTGTACATATATTTCCCATCATCATAAAAGTTGCCGTTCCGGAACCCCAACACTCCCCAATATTAGGGCACTGAGCCTCTTCACATACTGTATGTAATTGGTTTGAACGCATCAAACCAATTAGTCTTTGGTGGTTTTCACCTCCTGGAGCTCTAACTTTTATCCAAGGTGGTCGCCTACCTATCTTTTTGGTTGCCGGTTCAAGATGTAACACATCGGTTGTCATTATTAATTCCTATCTATACATAAGTCAGATAACGACCCATCTGACAAGACCATTTCCTTGTCAAACATCCTTCCAAATTCACAAATCACAGTACTTTGCAGATCTTGCATTGTGGGCACATCTGCTAATACCTCAGACATAGAGATGGTTCCATAACCTTCGAGACCACACGACACGATGCCTTCAAAATAAGAATCCTGAATATCGACATTAAGAGCAAACCCATGTTGACTAATCCCGTTCTTGTCTACTCTAACACCGATTGATCCTATC
>MDTC01031747.1_pt1 | contig 18661 bp, 15 predicted proteins | sample 811181 | NCBI WGS metagenome assembly MDTC01 (sample SAMN05326644, study PRJNA326480) | marine metagenome | isolation source: seawater | place: Pacific Ocean: North | collected 2011
CGAGGAGCGACGGGTGGGACTGCGCCCTCGTCGGCGCGACTACGTGCACTTCGCGCCGAGCACCGGCGTGCTGTCCGTGGGCGCGTGGGACGCCCAGACCCTCCGCGCGTACGGCAGGGCTTTCGGTGAGCTGCTCTTCGCGAACCCCGACTGGTTCGAGCTCGGCCCGCTAGTCTCGCTGGAGCCGCTGCGTGACCTCGGCCGACGTGCGCTCATGCCGACTGCCGATGTCATCGAGGCCAAGCTCGTCGGACTGAAGCTCAAGGTGCCGGGCACCGACGACACGCTGATGACGCTGGAGTCCCAGGATGTCTTCCGAGCCATCGAGCGCGGGGATGCCCTAGGCATGCTCGAGCACGCCGACCTGCTCTCTGCGCGGGTGCGAGTTCGGGTCGCGGGCGTGCCACGGCGCCGGGTGTTGGAGCTCAGGCCGCCAGGCACGGTTGGCTACGACTGGAGGAGGGGTGGGGGTTCCGTGCGCGCGTTCCTGCTTAAGCGTGGCTTCATCGCGACGGAGGCGTCGTGAACGTGGTGCCAATGCGTAGGAGGAGGCCGCTGCGGGAAGATACCGGCTCGCGGCTCGTGCGCTGGATCGCGCGGCCGAAGGGGAACGTGGCCCGGTTGCGTGATCTCAATGCGCGGTTCGGCGAGGAGCTCGTCGACGGATGCGTGAGCGACGGCTGGATCGAGGTCCGACGGGCAAGGCCCGGCGAGGTCGTCCGCAAGGCGTGTCCGTGTGGTGCGGATCTCGAGGCCGTCGAGGCCGTCGACACGAGGGAGGGCGTGGTCTGGCGGTGCGGGGACGACTTCTGCCTGCCAGCGCGGGACGAGGCCCCGCTGGTTGCGTGGACGGACGAGCAGGTCCTGGGTTTGGCGATCCGGCGGCAGCTTGGCATGCGGCCAGGCGGCGAGGGTGCTCTCGGTAGGCTGACGATTGGGCGCATGACGTGGACGGTGGGGTTCGGGGCGCCGAGCCGCCGAGTGGCACGGGTGCGGTTCGGCTCGGGCGACGACGTGGACGAGGTCGACATGCAGGATCTGGTCGTGCGGCGCGGGGAGCGCCTGGTCGTCGAGCGCCCCGAGCTGGCCCGCAAGCTGCGCGTGAGAGCGACGCACGCCGGGCCTTGGCTCGCCCAGCAGGAGGATCTCGTCATGACCGGCGACGGCACGGTCGTGTGGGTCCTCGGCGAGAAGCGGCAGGTTGGCCCTCGGTCTGCTGCCGTGCTCCGTCTGCTCGCCGAGCGCGAGGGCGGATGCTGTGGCCGTAGCGAGCTCGTGCTCGCCGCCTGGCCTGATGAGGTGACGGCGTCGGGAAGGGCCCTGTGCGGGCAGGACAAGCTGGATAGGCGGCTCCGCCAGGTGATCGGCGAGCTGCGCCGAGTGCTGGCCCCGCATGAGATCGGGGCGCGGCGCGCGGCTGGTGACGTGGAGGGGGCGTACCGTTTGGGCGCGAGGGTGGTGTTGCTGAAGTGAGTGGAAGGTTGGCGTAGGCCAGGCACGGGGCTTTGCGGGCTGCGACAGTTCCGTCACCCGCGAGGCTGGCTTGTTCGGGGACCCGCGCATGGACTTGAGCGCCTCCGGCGGACGCGGAGGTTACTTGAGCGCGGGGTGCCCCAGAGTTAGCCCAGGCCTTGCACCGCCGGCCCGCGGAGGTCTCTCATGAACCGTTGGCTCTGGCCGACCCTAGCGACGTTGGTTGTCCTGTCATCCTGTGATCCGCTCCCGGATAGTCGGGAGACCGACAACCAAACTGATCTCGGCGACACAGACGCCAATACCGAGTCGGACTTCGAGCTCGCCCGCACGGTGCAAGTCACGCTGGACGGAGTCCCGGTCGAGGGGGCGCTGGTCATGCAGGGAGGAACCGCGGCGACCTACCGAACGGGCCCTGACGGAAGTGTGGCCATCATGCTCGATCCCGATGTACCGGGCGATGTGGTCGTGATCGCGAGCCATCCGGAGGCACGCGTGGGCAACGTCGAGCCGCGCGCGACCGGTGACCTCTCGATTGAGCTCATTCGCTACAACCCAGCCGACAACGATGACTATGTCTTCCGGGACCCAGGCGAACCCGATCGGAGTCCGACGACCAACCAGTGCGGGCACTGCCATCGCACGATCACCGAAGGGTGGGTGGACAGCGCCCACCGAGGAGCCGCCTCAAATCCGCGCGTCCATGATCTGTACGCGGGTGCTGCAGCTGCGCTTGACCGAGGCGCCTGTGTTTCAGCCGGAGGTACTTGGACGTCGGGACCCACGCCGGGATCCGACGAGGCCGCGTCTCGGTGCTACGTCGGCGCTGGCACGCTCCCGGACCTCGATGATGCTTGCGACGAGCCTCCGTGCGCGGAGACCAGCAGCAACACGGGAGGGTGCGCCGCGTGCCACGCGCCTGGGATCAATGGCCGGCTGAGCAGCCGTGGCCTTCTCGAGGCTCGAGACTTCGCTTTCGACTACGGGGTGCACTGCGACGTCTGCCACAAGGTGGAGGCCGTCGAGCTGGACGCGGTGGGCCCGGGGGTCGAGGGGCGCCTGCACATGCACCGACCCTCTGAGCCCTTCAGCGGCGCTGGCGCGAGCTGGCGCCCGCTCTATTTCGGGCCCAACCACGACTCGCCCAACGCGTTCATGGGTTCGGTCCAACGGGATCACTACGCCAATGGAGAGCTGTGCGCCGGCTGCCACGAGTACGACCAGGCGGCCCTGGTACCCGGCACGGCCGTAGACACCGACCGGTGGCCGGACGGACGCCTCCCGGTTCACTCCACGTGGACCGAGTGGGAGGAAGGTCCGCTCTCCCCAGACGTCGCATGCAACGCGTGCCACATGCCCCCGGCGCCATGGGCCATGAACACCGCAGACCTCCAGGAGTTCGGCGGCGCTGCAGATGCCGGAGTCACCGGTGGCTTCGTTCGTCCGCCAGGGTCCGTGAGGCAGCACACCTGGGTTGGACCCTCGCTCCCTGACAGCGGGATGCTCCAGCTGTCCGCCGCACTCGATGTTGAGAAGGTGGTTTCTGACGGAGTTGTAGAAGTTCGCGTGACGACGACGAACGTCGGCGCCGGGCATCGGATCCCCACCGGGGAGCCGTCCCGGGCCATGGTTCTCCGGGTGTCGGGTACGTGTGACGGCCAGGCGCTGAAGCCGCTCGGCGGTGACGTGGTGCCGCTGTTTGTCGGTGCCGTAGCTACGGGGAGTGTCGAGGACCTCGACACTGCCTGGCCGGGCGCTGGCGCAGGGGATCGGCTGGTGGCGCTGAAGTCCGAAGGTCCACTGGAGTACGCCGGGTTCGGGCCCTTCGGGGACGGGACCTTCGGCGGCGATGCCAAGGGTCTCATCCAGTGGTCCATCATCGACGCGGTCGACGTGGTCGCCGTGGACGGTGGCGGGCGGCTGACGCTCGAAGGGGAACTGGACACGAGTTCCGCAGACAGCCTCGTTCTGACACGAGACAACTCCGCCGGGGAACGCCCCCGTCCGATGGCTGGGCAGCCTGGCTTCGCGTTCGCCCGTGTCCTCTCAGACGACGTCGGCACGCTGATGGCACCTCATCACCGAGCGGTCGACGTAGTGTCCGACAACAGGCTTGCGCCCCATCAATCGTTCACCACCACCCACCGGTTCGCCTCTCCGTGCTCAGAGCCCGTGGTCACCGCCAGTCTTCGGTACCGACGCCAGCCCGCGTGGCTGGTCGAGGAACGGGGCTGGGACCTCACGGACGAACTCATCCAGGAGGTCACGCGATGAACCGCCTCATCGTGCTGCTCATGCTGGCCGGCTGTGGCTCGTCGGACACGGACACGGACACGGACACGGACACCGACACCGACGCAGAGGACGCCGACACGGACCGCCCGGCGGCCCGACCGGAGCTGCCCCGAGTCGCCGACCTCGAGGACCTGGACCCAGCGGACGGTGAGGTACGGGTACGGCTCGTCGCCGCGCCCGCGGAGCTGGAGGTCAACGGCGAGACCGTCTCCGGCTTCGCCTATAACGGTCAGGTGCCGGGCCCCACCTTGCGGTTGACCCGTGGGGATCGGGTCACCGCCGAGATTGTCAACGAGCTGGACGTGCCGACGACAGTGCACTGGCACGGTCTGCACGTTCCCAACGCGGCCGACGGCAGCGTGTGGATGCGCGAACCCATCCAGCCCGGGGCAACAGCCACCGTGCAGTTCACTGTCGACCAGGCGGGCACGTTCTGGTACCACCCCCACTTCGACACCGACCGACAGGTGGATCTCGGGCTGTACGGCGCGATCGTCGTGACGGACCCCGACGAGCCGAGCGTAGACGAGGACATCGTCGTCATCGGGGATACCTGGGGTGAGACCGGCGAGGGGGAAGAGCACGGTGGCCCAAGGCTGGCGGGCCCGTGGACCCTCAACGGGGTCGAGGATCCCAAGCTGACCCTGACGGCTGGCTCGACCGCGCGGCTGCGCTGGGTGAACGCCAGTAATGAAGGGTATCTCGACCTGCGGCCGGACGACGCGTGGCGGTGGATCGGCACGGATCAGGGCCTCATCGAGCCCCTGGCAGGAGCCGCCTTGCTCGCTCCGGGCGACCGCGCGGACCTCGAGGTCGGCGTCGGCGCTGGGGAGACCCTCGTGGAAATCGCTCCGTACTCACTGTTCGGGGGGGCGGTCGAGGACTCCGGTGTTGTTGGCTCGCTCCAAGTGATGGGAGAAGGGACTGGCAGCGCGCCGTCACTGACCGATTGGGGGGTCATCGACGGCCCCCCGCTCGAAGACCCTGGTCGAACAGACCTTCGGTTCGTGTTTCAAGGCGATGGCACACGATGGTTCATGAACGGCGAGGTGTTCCCCGATGTCACGGTTCCGGACGTGCCGGTGGGAAGCGAGCTGTTCGTGGAGGTGCGAAACGTCAGCCCGACGGAGCACCCGTTCCACGTTCACGGTCACGCGTTCGAGGTGCTCTCCGTGAACGGAGAGAGGCCCCGCCGGCGAACGCTCGAGGACACGGTCAACGTCGGCATCCGAGACACGCTGCGGCTCCGGATGATTGCGGACAACCCCGGCGAGTGGATGGTTCACTGCCACATCCTCGGCCACGCTGAAGGCGGGATGATGACCGTCTTGCGGGTGGTCGAGCCATGAAGTGGCGGCGGCCGTGACTTGGCATTCGCAGCCCCGTGAGGCCGATTGGCGTGGGCGCGAATGCCAAGCCGCCGTGAAAGATTCCAGGATTCAACGACACTCCCCATGCCTTCGTCTACTGTTTCGAACTGTAGGAGACCCCATGAGAACCCTCGTCCCGCTCGCCGTCCTCTCCCTTTCGATCCTCGCTGCTTGCTCAGAGCCCGAGCCTGTCGGACTCCCGGTGCTCGGCGCGGGTACCCACGACGCGACCCGTGTCCTGATCGACGTGATCGCGTCCGCAGACGAGGGACTGTCGACCCCGACCGATGTCTCCGTCAATCCCAACCAACCGGGACAGCTCTGGGTCACCAACTACGATCTCAACGCCATCACGATCCTGTCCGGTGCGGACTTCACCGATGCGCGCACGCCGACTAGTGGCGGCGCCAACCACTTCCTGGTCGACCCGATGTCGCTCGCGTTCAGCGACGACGGGACCTTCGCGACCATCCACGACACCGACGAGCTCACCCAGGGAGGCGCGACACCGGCGGACTTCATGGGTCCGGTGCTCTGGGATGACAGCGACCGGTTCGATGGAGGCCATGGAGGGCACCTGGACATGCTCCACAACAGCCCGCTGGGCGGTGGCATCGCATGGGAGGCCGACAACGTCTACTGGGTCGTCGACGGCTACTACGGCTCGCTGACCCGCTACGACTTCAACAACGACCATGGCTACGGCGGCGCGAACCACTCGGACCACGAGACCGCCCGCTACGTTGAGGGAGAGATCGCCCGAACGGAGGGTATCCCCAGTCACGCCGACTTCGACCGGTCGTCGGACCTGCTCTTCGTCGCAGACAGCGACAACGGCCGGATCGCGGTGCTGGACGCGACCAGCGGCACGCCGGGTGATCGCATAGGGCCGAACTACGACGGCGGGCAGCAGTACGCGATGGAGGGGGCCGACCTGTCGACGCTGGTCGATGGGGACCTGGTCGAAGTGGTCCTCACCGAGAAGGGCGAGCCAACCATCCGGGCGGTCCGGCTGAACCAGCCTGCCGGGCTCGAGCTCGGCGGCGGCCTGCTGTACGTCACGGACCATGCGACGTCCAACATCCTGGCGTTCGACTTGGAGGGGCAGCTAGTCGACTGGCTGCCGACCGGTCGGCCTGCCGACAGCCTCGGCGGGATCGAGGTGCTCGCGGATGGCTCGTTGGTCGTCACCGACCTGCGGGCCGATGAGCTCATCCGGATTCGCCCGCTTCCCGAAGAGGAGTAGGTGGGTCCGGCCCCGCGGGTCCTCGGGGCCGTCTTGGTCGTCCTCGCTGCCTGCACGGGGCCCGCGGTCCCTACGGAAACGGCTGAGACCGACTCGGATATCGACACCGACACGGCTACGACACGGCTCACATTGGACCAGCGCCTGGCCTCGGTGCTCGCCAGCGTGGAACCCCCTGTTGCGCCGCTAGACCCCCTGCCGCGTCCGGATGATGCGTTGGTGGACCTGGGACGATTGTTGTTCTACGACTCGATCCTGTCCGGGAACAAAGACGTTGCCTGCGCCACCTGCCACGACCCGGCTCACGGCACCTCCGATGGTCTTCCGCTCGCTCTCGGCACGGGCGCGGAGGGACGAGGACCCGACCGAGCGGGAGGAGACCACCCGCCGTGGGGGGCGAGACGCTCGCCTCCGCTCTGGGGACGGGCCCGCCTGGACGCGCTGTTCTGGGATGGCCGCGTCGAGCGAACCGAGGACGGCGTGACCTCCGTGGCGCCGGTACCGGACGGTGCCTCGGAGCTCGACGCGCTTGCGACGCAGGCTCTGCATCCGATCCTCGACCCGGGCGAGATGCTCGGCCGCCCGGGTGACGTGGCAGTGGATGGGCGCGCCAATGAGCTCGCGGCCGGGACCTCCGCGCAGGGCGTCTACGACGCGCTAGAGCGCCGGCTCGCCTCCGTCGACACCTACCGAACAGCCTTGGAGGCCATCGACCCGGACTGGGACATGGGGACCGTCGTTGAGGCGCTCGCCGAGTACCAGCGCGAGCGCTTCGACGTCACCGATAGCCGCTGGGATCGCTATCTGCGCGGCGAGACGTCCGCGCTCTCGGATGGCGAGAAGCTTGGGGCGACGTTCTTCTTCGCCGAGGGGCGGTGTGTGTCCTGTCACGCCGGACCGGCGCTGTCCGATGGGCGCTTTCACAACATCGGGGTTCGGCCTATCGGTGAGGCGGACCCAGGCCGTCTGAGCGTGTCGGGGGCACCGGACGATCGCTTCGCCATGCGCACGCCCCCGCTGCGGAACGTGGGCCTGGTTGGCGGTCCCTACTTCCACAACGGCACAGTGGCGGACCTGGAGGGTGTCGTCGTGCACTACGCGGACCCCGAGCTGCGAAGAGCATCGACGGATCATCTGCCCTCAGACCTCGTTCCCAGTGACGACCCGGACCTGAATGCGACGTTGTCGGCGGATCTTCCGCTCGCGGGCAGCGGCACGACCACTGTCGGCTTGTCGAACATCCGGGAGTTCCTCGGCGCCCTCAGTGACGAAGATGCTGCCGCTCGCGCCATCGATGACGTACCGGAGGCGGTGCCGAGCGGTCTGCCCGTCGGCGGATGGCCGAACTAGGCTGTCGCCTGGCCCGGGAGTTGCAAGGCGCGGGCGTAGAGGAATGGACATGCATCGCGTCTTTGCGCAAGCGCTGACTTGGACGTCGCTCGCTGCTTGCGGGCCGTCGCCGCTGCCGCCGCCCCGGCTGGTGAGCGGTCCGCCAGCCGCGGCAGACCTGGACCCGGATCCCCATCGGGTGGTGTTCGAGCTCGTTGCGTCCACAACGACCGTTCAGCAGTATGGCGAGACCCCGTCGGAGATCTGGACGTACAACGGGCAGCTTCCTGGGCCGACTCTGCAAGCGCGAGTGGGCGACGAGGTGACGATCCACTTCACCAACGACCTGCCGGAGCCCACCACCATCCACTGGCACGGGTTGCGGATCTCGGACGCCATGGACGGTGTGCCCGCGATCCAGCAGGCAGTACGGCCTGGCGAGACCTTTACGTACCGATTCTCTCCGCCGGAGCCCGGGACCTTCTGGTACCACCCCCACGTGCGGGCCCATGAACAGGTGGAGCGCGGATTGCACGGCGCGTTCGTCGTGCATCCGCGCGAGGAGCCGGAGGGCGTGGGCGAGCGGGTGTTCGTCGTGGACGATGTCCAGCTGAATGCAGATGGATCGCTGGCGGAGTTCACCCTGGACTCAGAGCACGTCACTCAGTCGCACGGTCGCGTGGGCACGCAGCTGCTGGTCAACGGCCAGCTGGATCCCCCGATGGCTCCCGCCTCGCCGAGCACCAGTGAACGATGGCGGGTGGTCAACGTATCGAACGCGTCCTCGATGCGGGTGACGGTGCGTGGCGGCCTGGCCCGTGTGATCGCTCGCGACGGCGGCCTGCTCGAGACGCCACTTGATCTGGACGTCGTGGACCTTCCCGTCGGCGGGCGGGTGGACTTCGAGGTGCGTGGTGTCGCCGGAGAAGCACTGGCCCTGGAGGTCGAGGCTGGTAAGCACGCAGTCGGCAAGCCCTCCGTGGTCGCGGCCGGTGTGCCGTGGAACGTGTCGACAACGAGCTGGGCCACATGGCCTGATGCGCCTGCGGTCCAGGTCTCCAGTCCTCAGCAGGAGCTTGCACTCACCTTCGGCCGCGCCGGCGGAGGCACTGACCGTACCTGGACGGTGAACGGGAACGAGTGGGGAGAGCACACGCCGATCCCGCTGAACGCTGACGTTCCGACTCGGATCCGGGTCGTGGACGAGAGCTCTGCACCGCACCCGTTCCACCTCCACGGCCAGTTCTTCCGCGTGGTGTCCCGCAACGGGGTCCTCACCGATGACAAGGCTGCATACGACACCGTGATGCTCGGCCCCGACGAAGAGGTCGAGCTCTTCACCACCTTGGACAACCCCGGGCGATGGATGGCGCACTGTCACATCCTCGCCCATGCCGAGCGCGGCATGATGACGGAGCTCGTCGTGCAGCCTCTGGAGCGCAACTGATGGCTTCCCATCTCCTTCGCCAAGCCCTCATCTTCACCCTGGCGATGTCCGCCTGCGCAGGATCGCCTGCCGAAGAGCTGCTGCCGCTTCCTCCGATCGAGGGTCTGACTGCTGCTCCCGACCTGGATCCGGCCGAGGACGTGGTGGAGGTCCACCTGACGGCAAGCACGACCAGCGTGAGCTGGGCCGATGGACCCACGACCGAGGCCTGGGCCTACAACGGCGAGGTTCCGGGCCCGCTCGTCCAAGCCCGGGTCGGGGACACGCTGGTGGTGCAGTTCACCAACGACCTGCCGGAGCCCACGACCATCCACTGGCATGGGCTTCGGGTGCCCGACGCGATGGACGGCGTGCCGGCCATCCAGGATCCCGTCCAACCGGGCGAGACCTTCCGCTACGAGTTCGTGCTGCCCGATGCGGGGACGTTCTGGTACCACCCGCACGTCCGTGCGCATGAGCAGGTCGAGCGTGGCCTGCAGGGCATGCTCGTCGTGCATGAGCGGGAGCCGCTCCAGGATGTGGTGCAGCGTGGCTTTGTACTCGACGACGCCCTCATCGATGAGAGCGGCTCCTGGTACACGTTCGACGTCGACAACAGCCATCCGCTCCAGATGATGGGTCGAAATGGCAACACGCTGCTCGTCAACGGGGGGTCAGATGCGGTCCAGGCCACGCTGACTCCAGGGGTTGCGGAGCGCTGGCGGCTCGTCAATACCGCCAACGCCCGGACGTTGTGGGCGGAGGTGCGGGGAGCGAACTGGCGCGTCATCGGGGTCGATGGCGGACGGATCGCGACGCCCTACACGACGGAGCGGGTGCGTCTGCCGGTGGGGCGCCGCTTCGACCTCGAGGTCATCCCGACAGGTCGGGACGAGGAGGTCGCTCTCGACGTTGTGCTCCCCAATCGGAGTGGGGGCTGGGATCGCTACCCGATGTTCGAGGCCTCCTTGGACTGGACGGCGCCGGGCACCGGGCAGTCTCTGGACTGGCCGACCGTCGATACCTCAGGCCGCCCCGAGGTCCGGCAGGAGATCGTGCTCGATTTCGATGGGCGCGGCGGGGGCGCCAACATCGAGTGGACGATCAACGGCCGGATCTGGGGCCAGCATGACGCCCTGGAGGTCGAGGCAGACACCCCGACCCGGATCGTGCTCCGAGATGGCTCGCGCACCCAACATCCCTTCCACCTGCACGGCCAGTTCTTCGAGATCGTCGGCCGGGACGGGCAGGCAGTCGACGAGCCCGGTCAGTTCGACACGGTACTCCTGACCGGGGACGACGAGGTCGAGCTGTTCTCGATGATGGACAATCCGGGCCGGTGGATGGCCCATTGTCACATCCTCGAGCACGCCGAGCGGGGGATGATGACGGAGGTCGTGGTCGGTCCGTCGACGGAGTGAACGTCGGGCCGACGCGAGATCGCCGTGAAGCTGTCCTCGTCTCGGCAGAGAGAGCAGCGCCGCGACATTGTCTCTAGCTCCGTAGGTTAGAGCCCCAAGCAGCAGCAATGGCCCGACTATTGCATGTTCGACGGCGAATCGGCACCGGTGTTCCTTCGCCCCCAAGATCTCCTGCACGCGTGGGGTCCGGTGCCTCTTGCGAGGCGTCATGAACGTGGTCGACATCAGCTGCCGTGTCGGAGCCCTCACACTTCTCTGTGCTGCGACTCCCGCCCGCGCTGGCGGGTCGCAGCACGACGAAGACCGGTTTTCGGGGTCGGCGACCTTCGATACGGAGATTCGGGTTCAGCGCTATGATCCAGCCCCTCTCGTGCACTCCGGTGGCTCAAAACCGCGGTTCGTGGAGCAGCTCAGCCGCTGGGTCATTCAGGGCAGGTACGGCGATTGGACCGCTCGTGTCCAGCTGGACCAGCTCGTGTTTGCCGGCCTGCCGCATGTGGTCGACGGGGTCCGAAAGCCATACATTCCGCCAATGCAGGCCGCATGTCCTGGACCGGCAGAGATGTGCTTGGCCAACCCTCTCCGATCCGAACGGCCGGGTTTGTCAGGATACATCAACCCAGAGAAGGTAGCTCTCGAGTATCGCAAGGGGGACGTAGAGCTTTCGCTCGGGGACTTCTATCAGTCCGTTGGCGTGGGTGCAGTGATGAACATCAACCGAAACGTCGACAACGACGTCGACACCTCGATCCAGGGGGCGAGGCTCAAGTGGCAGCCGGGCGACTGGGAGGTCACGGCTCTCGCTGGGACGCTCAACCGTCAGCAGGTATTCCAGGATCAACTCAACGTCCTGCAGTTGGACGGAGACCGCCGCCACACCGTCGGGCTCATGCAGGTGAAGCGTTATGGCATCGGTGCGACGACGCTGGGTGTGCACGGCCTGCTATACAACTATGTTGACCCCCCGTCCACAGATCGTTCTGTACGCGGTCTGAGAGGATTGTCAGCCTCCGTCAAACAGGTGCCGGATGCACTGATTGCCGGCACCACGGCGTCTACTTCCGTTGCTGGCGTCGAGTTCAGCGGGGAGGTCAGTGTCGTTTCATACCCGGAATCGGACCTCCACTCGTCAATCTTCGTTCCCGCGCTGGAAAGCCGGAGTCCAGGAGTCGCGGCCTACGGGTCGTCGTTCTGGTTCGCCGGGCGCACGACATGGCAGGTGGAAGCTCGCTACCTGCGGAATGTATACCGCCTCAACAACCCCATTCCTGTCCAGTACGGGTACACTGTGGCTGCTCCACCAACGCTGGAGTTGGAGCGCGCAATCAACATCGACACGGCGGCAGTGACAGGCTCGAACGCCCTCGGCGGCGGATTGGTCCGGGTGGATGTTACCGCGAGTGACAACACGACTCCCTACGTAGCTGTGGGCGTCACCAGGGACGAGGATCTTGTCAATGCAGCACAGAAGTCCCCCGCGCCAGAGACCATACTCCAGCTCCAGGGCGGGGTGGAGGTGTTGGCAGGAGAATGGGGCCTGCTCGTAGAGTCTCTGGCGCGGACCGATATTCGCGATGGGGACTACGGCGCGGACAAGCAGCTCTACTCCGCGGTTGACATCAAGAACCCGGTACCGTTGGGGTCGAGTATGCAAACAGCGTTGGTTGGACAGTACTTTGTGCACGGTCAGGACAATTCGCTCCGAACCCCGGACCCGTGGCACGAGATTAACGTGAGCGTTGGCTACTTGGTCACTCCGGCAGTTGGTCTCACGCTCTACTACGATCACACAACCAACCCCGTGGCAGGCGGCAATGGCAATCTCCGAGAGGATTGGCCCAGCGCGTACGGAGCCGCCGAAGTGTTCTGGAAGCCCTCCACCGACTGGACCGTCAAGGCCTTCCATGGCGGTTACGCCGCGGGCATTCGTTGTTCGGGGGGACAGTGTAGGAATGTACCGGCTTTCACCGGCAGTCGGATCGCTGTGGTCGGGACGTTCGACTGACGAATGCTCGGTGACCCGAGCGACGCGGAGGGCTTCATTCGCACCGCTGCGAGGTCCTTTCGCGGATCGGCGAAGCAAGACGGCGGGGAAAGGGGCCGCTGGTTGGGTGGCCTAGCTCGGCATGAAAATTGCAGGAACCTGCGTGTCCTACGTCAGGACCACGAGCGGGGAATGGCCTGACCTGTCCAGTTACGCCACCTCGGGTACTCCCGAGGGCTGGGGGATCGGCGACCGCTTCAAGAACTACACGTTCGTGGATCAGTACGGCGAAGAGGTAGAGCTGTACCAGTTCTGGGGCAACGTGGTCCTCGTGGACTTTTCTGCGGGGTGGTGTCCTCCTTGTCGAGCGGTCGCTCGCGACGCCGAGGCCAAGTACCGTGGGCTCGCGGACGATGGCTTCGTCATCGTGCACATGATGATCGACGACAACCAGAACGGCGGCGGGATCACGGACCCAGGGTTCGTCGAGAGCTGGGCGACGGAATACGGGCTGACCTTCCCGGTCGTGGACTTCGACGACGAATGGCAGGAGGTCGGCCCGGGACTGGCCGGTACCGGTCTGTACACGGGCGGGATTCCGGATGCGGTCGAACTCGCGGCGCAGGTTGCGCTGGAAGGCGTAGGTCGCCTCGACCGTGCCGAGCCGGCCGCCCGAGGTGACGCGGGTGAGCACCTGCTGGTGGATGACGTCCTGCATCGGGCGATCGATGGAGCGGGACCGGGTCCAGTTCTCGGCACCGATTGGGCGGCCGGACTCGAGCTGCTGGCTGAACCCGTCGGGGGTCTCGGACCGGACGCCGTAGAAGATGCCGGCCCGGAAGTCGTGGTGCCGGGCCCGCACGAGGACGGAGGACCGCTCTCCAGACCACTGCACGCTGCCGCCGACGTTGCCGACGAGGCTCGCGGTGTTGCCGAGCACGTAGTCGGGGGTGGTGAGCGGGCCCCCAGACGACAGGTTGCCGTGGACGCGGATGGACACGCCGGGAAGGGCTTCGGGAGCGGCATCCAACCGGAGGGCCGCCGTCGGGCGCCGTCCGTTGCTCGCGTAGCTGACCACCGCACGGCCACCGACGCCGGGCTCCACCCGCATCGGCGGCGCCGCGACGAGGATGACCCCGCCGATGGCGTCGGGACCGTAGCGGGCGCCCGCCGCGCCCCGGATGACCGTGATCTCGCCGGCGGACAGCGGGTCGACCTCGGTCGCGTGGTCCGGTCCCCACTTCTGGCTCTCGTGGCGCACCCCGTCGACAAGCACCAGAAGCCGGCGCTCGGCCTGTCCGCGGATGATCGGCTTGCCCGCCTCGGTGGTGCCACCGGCGATGGTCACGCCCGCGACGCCTTCGATCGCCTCGGCAAGGCCATCCCCGGCGCCCTCTTCGAGAGCCTGCTCGTCGAGGGTGGTGCGCGGACGCAGGTCGGGAAGACCCGGATCGTCGGCGTGCACGTCGACCGCGAGAGGAGACCCCTCGGCGTGGTCCCTATCCTCGTGGGCAGGCGCGAAGTGGAAGAGGATGCGCGTCGTGGCCGGGATGGTCTGGCCGCCTCGGTTCGCCGGCTCGAACCGGAGCTTGCGAGCGGCTTCCAGCGCGGCCTCGTGGAACACGTGAGGCCCCTTCCCGATGCGGACCCGGGCCACCCGACCCATCTCGTCGACATCGACCAGCACGGTCACGTCTCCGTGCAGTCCGTCCTCGACAGCCTCGTCGGGGTAGCGCAGGGCTACCTGCTCGAGGAGCTTCGGGGGCACCACCGCATCGCGGTCCGGCTCCGCCAGCCGGGGCCCCTGGGGCGCGGCCCGGCTCGGGACGGCCACCAGGGTGCACAGCACCACACAGACGCCGCCGAGGAGCGGCGCGACGCGGGACCGGGACGGGAGCCGGGCGACGAGCGGGTGGATGGGGACTCCGAACAGGCAGCGGTTACCACGACCAGAATGGTAACGCAACTCAGTTGCGATAAGCGTGGGTGCCACCAAGCTGTGTCTAGCCGAGTTGTACTGCGCACTGAGGGACTACCACCGGTCGATGCCCATTGCGGCGTTCGTACGCTCGATGGAGGCGGCCCCGTCACAGATGTCCATCAACGCCCGAACGGCGTCGATGTTCTCCGGCACCACGATCGCCTGATTGTCCACCTGGTGGCACAAGAACACCTCCGAGCCCGACACGTGGACCACGTCATGCCAGAGCGCAACCTCCCACAGGTCGCCTCTGGGGCGGCCGAGGTCGCGTGTGAGCTCCAGGACCGCATTCAGAGCCCCCAACCCCGCCGATGCTTCGAGGAGCGCGATCCTCGGCGCACGTCTGAGTAGGTCGATGACTTGGTCCCGGTCGGCGTTCCGCTCGAGATCCAGCCACCAGTAGTGCAGGTGCGAGAGCGTCTGCGACACCTTGCAGGCCATCGTGACGATGTCCATGCCCTCAAGGATCGTGTTGGCGTCAACCGACTGATGCGATGGGATGTGCGGCTCCGGCACAATGGTGTTCATGATGCCGCCCAGGTGGCTCTCCCAAGGGTCCGTCGCCCGACGGATCAACACCCCCCGCGCCCGCCGGATGTGGAGAGGAGAAAGTGCATGCAGAACCCGCACCGTAGCGGTGGTGTTGCACGACACAACGCGAGTCGAGCGCAGGCCGCGGGCCGACGCGAAGTTGGCCTGGGCCACGAAGCTGTGGCCTGTCAGGTCGTGCGATTCGCCACCTTGAAAGATTGCGCGTACCCCATGCGCTCGGTACGCCTCGCGGTTCGTCGCCGCGACCCGCTTGGGGGTGCAGTCGACTGCCACATCCACCTCGGCGAGCAGGTCTGAGAGCACCCCTTGGACAGGGAGGCCTGCCAACTGCATGCGGGTACGCTCCGGATCGGCTGCAGCGAAAAGCGTTGCGCCTCGGTCAACAGCGACTCGAATGCGGTGATCCGCGGAGACGTCGCAGATGCCTGCGAGTTCCATGTCTGGCTGAGCGGCGACGGCGTCCGCCACTCGCTTGCCGATCACGCCGTATCCCACCACCGCGACCCGAACTCCAGACATTTCGTCCTCCTTCTTGCATTGGCTCGTCACCGATCAGGTGACCGCTGTTCGATCAGTGTCCTCCGGTCAGGTCGATCCTCTCCACCCGCTGGACTCCGACGCGTCCCTCGCCCACGAGCCGGATGCCCACATGGCCGCGATCGAGCGCCGGGCCATGCCCGTGCACGACCGTCTTGCCATCGACCATGCCCTTGAAGTGCCCCGCAGCGGAGGAAACAGAGAGTACGAGCAGGTTGTTGGGCGCGAAGGTCCCGGAGGCGAACACCTCGTCGGTGCCCCGCACAAGCGCCGCCCGACCTCCCGTCGTCAGCGTGAATCCGCCGCCCCCCGAGCCGTCGATGTCGACGTTGTGGAGGAGGCGGGCCTCTCCCTCAAAACCGCTGACGTCCAGCCACACGTTCAGCTGGACATCACCGACGGTCCCTGGGAGCACGAGGGTCTGCTCCCCACTGACGAGGGTCGCCGCTCCAGAGTTCGGCCACGGCTGACCGCCTGCTGCGACGATGGCGGCGTTGTCCGGCACCCAGATCGCGGTCGGCCCCTGGATCTCCAGGCTGGGCTCTCCGTCGGGTGGTGGGTCCTTTGGGGGCTCCGGGCATGAGGGGCACGGCGGCACATCGACGGCCAGCGCGTGTCGATAGACCAGCGCACCGCCACGGTCGGCCGTCCAGGCGAGGCTCGCCAATATGAGCAGGCTGATCGCGATGAGACCCGCGTGGGCAGCGATCGCTGGGCGTCGCCACCGCCGACCGGCAGCGATGGCGCTCCGTGCGACAGCAATCACTACGACCCCGGCGAGTGTGAACGTGGCCCAGTCGGCATGCTCCGCGATGGCCGGCTGAGCCAGCGCCGGCACCCCGACGAGACTGTCTGCCGCAGCTCGTCCGGCCAGGAACGTCGCCAAGGTCGCGCCGCCGGCCACCCACCACAACGCGACCGCCACGGCACGCCAGCGACGTCCTGCCTCAAGGGCTGACCAGCCATCCACGAGGATGGCAAGCGGTATCAGGACTACCGGGAAGTGGACGACCGCGGGGTGGAGGTTCGGCAGTGCGAGGTCCATGTCAGTTGTCCTGCGCGCTGTGGTCGTGGTCTTCACCCTCGGCGTCCCTCTCGACGAGCGCCATGCCGCACTTCGGGCAGTCGCCCACCGCGTCGGCCGTGACGTCCGGGTGCATGGGGCAGGCGTACCGCGTGGGCCCAGTCGCACGTTCGGCGCGGGTCCCGTCGGCGGCCGCGGGCGTTGGGGCCGTGGCGGTCGATGCGGCGGTGGGGTCCGACTTGGCTGGAGTCGATGTGCTGCACGCGGTGGTGAGCAGTGCGATCAGCGAGACGTTGATGAGGGGTCGGATCGGAACCTCGGGCGGGGGGAGGGGGTGTTCCAGTTGGGTGGCTGGCATCGGGTCGACGTCAGGAACCGCGCTCGCAACATCCGTGCCAAGGGTCGGTAGCCGCCGAGCGGGACGGAGGAGTCCGACACTTGTTCGCCGCGAAGGCTCTGGACCAGAGTTGTGGGCTCCGCATGCTTGTGAACGAACGGCTCGACCACGAAGGACTCGGGCGGCGGCCGCTGGGGCTCGTTGCGACCATGCCGGCTGCCCTGCTGCGTCTCCCGTTCGACGGGCTCGCAGGTCTGCGAGTCGCCTTCGCAGGAGCGCTGACAATGCTGGTCCACGGCGCCATGCATGGCACCAAGACATCACCGGGATCGCCCCGCCGCACCTGGCATGCGGTTTGCTCGGGGACCGCCATGGAGGTCACATGCTCGTTCGTCGGATAACCGCGGGTGGTGGTGCCGAGGAGAGTTCCGGTAGCGGCATCCGTGAACGTCACATCTTGCTGGCGTGGTGGCTCATAGGTGGCTCGTCGCCCAACGAAGTGTTCCGGACGCTCAGGGCAGGCGTCGAAGCCACGTCCTTGACCAGCTTTCCACTAGTGGCCGTCGCAGAGTGCTGCGCATGATGCAGCAGGCACACGACCAGTGCGTCCATGACGAATTCGCCCTGCGGCAGGCCCGTTCGATGATCGTCCGCATCGCCGCCGTCGCACTCGTTGTGGGGTGCGTACCGACCCGACCCCCGTCGGAGGCCGAGCCGACGCCGAATGGGGTCGCGTCCGTGTCGGCCCCGCCGGCTGCTGCGCTGGAACGCGTCGCGCTCCCGGCCATGGAAGGCGCCCAAGCACCGCGGATCGTGTCCACCTCGGCCGGTCTGGTCGCGAGCTGGCTGGAGCCGGCCGGAGACGGCCACCGACTCCGGGTGGCAACCCTCACCGAAGCGGCGGTCTCGACGGCGTCCACGGTGGTCGAGGGACGGCCCGTCTTCGTGAACTGGGCCGACGTCCCGTCGGTCCGGGAGGGAGGGGATGGCGCGCTGTACACCTGGTGGCCGGAGATCGTCGGGAATGCCCCGTACGCCTACGGCGTCCAGCTCGCCCGCTCCGTCGACGGCGGCACGACGTGGTCGCCCCTCGGCATGGTCCACGACGACGGGACTGCGACGGAGCACGGGTTCGTGTCGATGGCGCCCGTGGCTACGGGGGTGCGCGTAGCTTGGCTCGACGGTCGCGAGACCGGGTCCGGCGAACCGATGACGTTGCGAACCGCGGTGGTCGGCGCCGAGGTGGGGGCGACCTCGGTGCTCGACGCGCGGGTGTGCGACTGTTGCGGCACTGATGCCACCTCCGTCGCTGATGGCGCTACACTGATCGTCGCACGGGACCGATCCGTCCACGAGATCCGCGACATCGTCGCGGTGCGCGTCGGCGTGGACGGTGTCGCGACCACCGCGCGTGTTCATGCCGACGGGTGGGAGATCGCCGGGTGCCCCGTGAACGGCCCAAGGGTGGTGGCTCGCGGTGATCGGGTTGCAGTCGCCTGGTACACCGAGGTTGACGGGCCGGAGGTCCGCCTCGCGTGGTCCGATGACGGCGGCCGCACATTCGGAGACGTTGTCCCGATCGCCGGCGGGGCGGCGGACGGCCCCCTGGGTCGCGTCGGGCTCGCCTGGGCAGGACGCGAGGACGTCGCCGTGAGCTGGTTGGATCGCGATGCCGAGCGGGCCGTC
>MDTC01082343.1_pt1 | contig 18660 bp, 11 predicted proteins | sample 811181 | NCBI WGS metagenome assembly MDTC01 (sample SAMN05326644, study PRJNA326480) | marine metagenome | isolation source: seawater | place: Pacific Ocean: North | collected 2011
GGCTTAATGATTACAACGTAAAAACTTTAAATGCATCAGGAAGGATACCTCCTATTGTGATTGATGGTGGTGATGATATTGCTGTCAGTCTTGAAAATGCAGGCTTACCGAGGTCACTTTTACATACTGTTCAATCTTTTGGCTTATATCCTGCTTTTATCGGCATCGTACACAAAGGTTGGCTTGGTGCACAAGAAGAGCACTTAGACAGCCTTGGTGAGCATCAAGAACTTGAAGAAAGATTCAAAGATTTACAAGCTGAAATTTTAGACACGTTCCATAAAAAGTTGAACGCCTATCCTGCTTTACATGCTCTAAACAAGCATGAACGTCTTGCAAAAATACGTCATCAAGTGACTTTTCAAACCAAGCTCTTTAGCCAATTAAAACAACTAAATAAAAAGATCACGGATACGGATGCCAAATTTATAATAAAAGATGTGAATGCTTTAATTGAAGATTTGCAAAATCATCGCTTGCATTTATCTGAAATCATCGAAAAACATGATCCCCAAACTCTAGAAGTCCTTGAAAACTTTAATCCTAGATCCCCAGAAAATCAGGAGTTTATCAGTCAAGTCAATGAGCTCGATGGTGCCCATAGTGAATCGGTTAAAAGTTTTATTGAAAGTCATATTGCAACGAGCTTTACCGAGTCAGGTTTGGGCTCTATGTATTGGGGTATGTTTGCATTTGAAACGCGTGCCATGTTGGAGCTCGGAAAAGATCTAACAGGATCGATGTCGCCCAGTTTAGTCAGTGATGTTGGTGCAAGCGATGCTTTGAATGCAAGCGATGCTTTGAGTGCAAGCGATGCTATTGGCGCAGTGGGCGATCACCTGAATTTGATAGGTCAATCCCAAATGGTGGTTGCAGGTATAGCTAAAACAGGTATTGGTATTCATGAAGTGCGTTCGCTTAATGACTGGATTCAAGTCATCCAAAAAAGTGATGTAGGTGAAGGCAGCACTTCTTTAACCGAACTAAAGCAGATCATCAAACAGTTCACGAAAGACCAACGTAATCGTGCAGCTCAAGATCTTATCGGTAATATGACCTTAACCCTTGGTCAGTTGGGTATGATTTTAGGCGGTCCTTATGGATTGACCATCAATGCTGTACTCTTTGGAGGTGTGGGAGCAACCCTTACAGGAGTCGGCATTACCCAAGCCGTTGCACAATATGCGAACCGCCAATTTGATATTTCTGAAGTCTCGTCTGAAGAAATAGACGAGATTTTAGCTAGAGAAATGAGACCTGATGAATCGATTGAGGATGTTATCTTATTTCGTTTGCAAAAATTTTACGAATTGGCTCAACAAAGAGCTCCTGTACGTGTTTGGCAAAAATTGTATAAGCAAGCCCGAGAACACCCAAATTTATCTTTGCAAAAATTGGTTCGTAAGGTTGAGAAAAGCTTAAGTGTAGAAAATGGTGACTATCACAATCTATATCGCGAGGCTTTAAGCCATATCGATACGAATGATTCAAGCATGCAGGCTGCTCTTGAACTCCTTAAATCAAAATCTTATAAAGATGAATTACGCTTTGACCTCCATGTCTGTGAGCATTTAGCAGCCTTAAAAAAGGGAGAAGTTAACTCTTATCAATATGATGCTTCACGTACTCTTTCTACAGGAGACATGATAGAGCGGATGCTTTCGCATGCAGAAACTTTAGGGTTTTACCCAGATATTGAGCGTCGCATCGTTAAAAATTTTCTGAGCCAGAAAAACACTTATAAAAAAGATTATGATATAGATATTTCGAAGTATCTTAACACCATAGATATTGTGAAAAAAAAGACGGATATAAAGTTACCCAATCTTTTGGGACCCGCAGAAAACACATTTCGTCTGGCTGAGAAGGCTATCAATCGTACCTTAAAGCGAGATGGCAAAATTCCTTTAATGTTTAAATTGAAACGAGGCTCCAAATCATCAACCATTTATCTTTTGAAAAAAGAAGCCTTATTAGAAGCTTTGCAAGATGAAAGTACAAGGTTGACCGATCACAAAAAGCCGAAGAACTTACCTTTGACTAATCTCTTTTTAACTACAGACAAGAAGTTGAACGCAATAGGTAAGGATCACAGAAGCATTTTTTGGCAAGCTTTGGACGGTTTAGGTCAAAAACAAATTCGTTCTGAAGTGCTTCATCCCATCATGAACAAAGGTAAAGAGCAGCTTGAGCATAGGGCATTGATGGATTTAGCTATTCAAAATGAAAAGCAAGAGAAAACGAGATTATCTCTCAGTACGCATGATTTAGAAATGGCGTTTATCGGAACCGAAATTTATAGCGGAGGAGATAACCAATTTGTAAGAAATCAACGTCACTTATCAAGCATTCGGGTACATCCTAAATATGAACATCCTGATACAAAGAAAATCCAAAATTTCAAACAGCATATAGAACAAATCATCTCGGATGAAGAAAGAGTGAGAGAGGTGAAAGATCAAAAAAGCTTTCTCTCTTACATTAAAAATCAAAAAAGTAAAACTTTAGTACAAGCTCAAGGCTACCATATTCACTTTGGTGATCAAACCTTAGCTATCGTGCAAGAAGGGAAACGATTCACTATTTATGACGCGAACCTCGCAACAACTGAAACTCGAGAAGGTTACACAAGTCTTCAAGTTTTTTTGAAAAACAAAAAAATACCTCAATCAGGTATCGAGTTAGATCTTGTGACGTTTGCTCCAAAGCAAAAGGGAATATTGAAGAAGCTTTCTTCGAAAGTTTATGTCTCGATGCATAAGCTACAAAGAGCCGATAAAAAGCATGGTTCGATTCAGGTAGATGATGTACATTTTAGTCGTGTTGAGTTGTTTGAGCTGGGATTATCTCGAAAAAATAGTGACGTCTTAACAAGCTTGTCTGTTGAGGAATTAAAAAAACTCAAAGGACAACTTGATTCAAATGAATATGTCTGGAATGCCGAAAAAACAAATCACTATTTACGTTCTCTCGGTGAAGATAAAGCGCGTCAAAAAATGAAGCAGATTGCAAAACTTAAGTCTCTCAAATGGCTAAGTGGTTTGGGTGATCAGGACTTAGTCAAGGAGTTATATCTAAAACTAGATAGAGCGGATCAATCTAGAAAAGTTTATAACGAAATAGCCAACCCCGCAGACTTTCAAAAGGGTAAAATTGCAAAGGTAGGTGCTACATTAAGCCGTACTAATATGGCTTATGGCGCTGCAACTATACCTGGTTCATTCTATATTGTGGATCAGCTCCGTAAACAAGGCGAAACACCAGAAGCCGTCTTGCAGGGAACGGCTGTTTCTGTTGAAATTGGAGATATGGCTCTAGATATCATCGCGCATCATAAGAAAACACAAATGTTCCACAGCAATTGGGCGAAAGCAGCTTCGACGGGAAGTGCTGTTTTTAGTCTAGGAGGTGGTATCCTTCAAGCTGGATTCGCTGGCCGTGAGTTCTATTTGGCGAGTAAAACAAAAGGAGATGACAAGGTCGATCATCTTGTTGCGGGCTCTCTGGCGACTGTGGGAGGACTTGTAGCTTTGGCAACAGGTGTATTAACGATCATGACTCCTGCCGCAGGCCCTGTTGGTGTAGCGATAGGTTTAGCACTTGGTGTGGCGCAGGGCATTTATACTTCTGTGCGTGAGACCGAGAAACTCCGAGAACAAGGATTAGAAGGTATTGATGTGTGGTATGCAGGTATCTCTTCCTTCTTCGGTTTTGGTGTACCTAAAAAAATACAAGAACGTACAGAATACTTTGGTGAAATGAAGCAGAAAATAGCTAAGTTTTCACATATGAAAGTAGATAGATTGATTGTAAGTGACTTAGATATGATCAAAGAAGGTAATCACATTAAGCGTCAACCTTGCAATGATTATTATAATTTAGACAAAGGAAACAAGAAAAGCTTTGAAGCACATCTAGATAAAAATATTGATAGAAGTCATGATTTACATAAAAAATATACTGAAAAGCGGGCTGAAAAATATGATATAGAAGAAGCTCGTGTGCTGAGTGCTAAAACGACTTATGAAGATGGAGCTAATTTAATTGTGCTGGGCGACGGCTATGATCGCGCACAAGGCGATTTAGACCGAAGCAATATATTTATAATCGATGGCTGGGGTCATAAACACTTTACAGGAGGTAATAAAGCTGATGTTTTTGAAGTGATCTCTTGGGAAAAAGCCAGTGTTAAGTATGAGGGTGAGCAGGTTAAAGATGCTTTGCTTGATGGCGGTTTAGGTATAGATTCCCTCAGTTTTAGAAACTATCGTAATCAGGATCAAAAAGACGAGTATGGTGTTTTTGTTAACCTTGCCCAAGGTTTTGCGAAGACAAAACATATCGACAAAGTTGAGATTCGTAATATTGAGCATGCCACAGGTTCATCTTATAAAGATGAAATTGTCGGCAGCCATGATGAGAATGTGCTCTATGGTTTTGAAGGGAATGATACTTTATGGGGATTTAGAGGAGATGATATACTGATTGGTGGTGAAGGTTCTGATCATTTAATAGGTGGCCAAGGCGCAGATCTGTATGTTCTAAACGCAGCTGATCTACAGAATAGAGTAGATTGCGATAAGATTAAAAATAGCGTAAAAGATCAAAAATCAGGTCAGTCCGATCTATTGAAAGAACAAGACAGTATCCTAACAGATATCAAAACATTGAGCCTGCGAAAAATTCAATCTCAAGACCAACAGGGAGTGGATAAAATGGCTCTTGAAGTCGATACATCTTGGATTGAGTGCAAGCGTTTAATAAATGCTCTATACGATATAGCTAAATCTAAGAAACGTGCTCAAGAGAAGCGGGCGTTGATTGAAGATGAATTTCAAAAGTTTAGCTCTTGGTTAAAGGAAGGAAAAAAAGACCTGACTTCCGATCAAGTAAAAAAAATATTGAAACGCTTAAGCTTGGCACAGACTATAAAGTCTAGAAATGAGACTAAGTCGGAGCATAATCTGTCTCGCTTTAATAATCATCTCCATGATTTTCATAAAGAGATTTATAAAAAGTTTAGAAAAACGAGTCAAAAAAGTAGTATTGCTCATATTGATGCTGATTTTAATCGACAAGGCCAAGCAAATATCAATATCTTAGATTATACGGGAAATCGTTACCTGATAAGCAAAACCGCTGATAGTTATGCTATATCGGATCTCGTGCTTTCTCGGAATGCAGAGCAAGGAGCGGTTGCTTCTCTCAAGAAGCGTGAAATTACCTTTAAAATCGATGCAAACAGCGATAAATCAGTTGCTATTGGTATAGCAAGTGAACAAGTCAAGAATATTTGGGGAACTGAGCATAATGATACCATCACGGGTGATGATGCTAACAATGTACTGGTTGGTATGGGAGGCTCAGATATGTTAATGGGAGAAGCTGGAGATGATATACTTGTTGCTATAAGTGGCAAAGACAAGCTTCGAGGTGGAGAAGGTGAGGACACTTATGTTATGCATGATGCCGAGCAAACTAGTGAAGTTACACTGATACTAGAATATCCCTCTAAAAGAGATGGTATATCGAAAATAGAGCGTGACACACTTTCATTCACGGACGGATTTCAAGACTTAGCGCTAGATCGAGATAATGGAGTCCATTTTACATATAGAAATAAGAATATTTATGTAGAACACCCTAGTCTATTCAAAGATGATCAACTTCTTGTATCAGTGCACAATGATGCAGACAAATACTCTGGATCGGCTTTGATGAAAATTGACGATCGTCATTTGCTGCTTGAGAGTCTTGATCTTTCAGTCAGCCAAGATTCTATATCTGTATCTGAGAATAAGAAAACAGTTATCATAAATGAAAAAATTTCTAAACAGGAATACTCAAAGTTCACTGTAGATTTCAATAAAAAATTCTATAGAAATGAAAATAATACCTATCAATTAGCAGATTATTTAAAGCATGAAGACAAGGATATCATCCAAGTGAAACTTGGATTGAATGATGATACGTTCATTGCAGGAACCGTTAAAACTCATGTTGAAGGAGGACGGGGATCGGATACATACTGCATTGGCTCACAGGCTAGTAGCACAACGATTACGAACTATGACCGTGCAAAAAGTCAAGATACTTTAGATTGGATGCATGTAAAAGCTTCAAAGATCAATTTAAAGAAGGAAAATAACTCATTATACATGATGGCTCATGGTCAAGATGACACCGTTCAGAGAGTGACACTTCAGGATTACTTTAAAGGTGAAGAGCATCAACATATTACTCTGAAGACGCAAGACACATCAATGGATTTAGATGCGTTAATTCATAGTATGTCGAGCGCTTTCCCTGACGATGCAACGTCTACTGATTGGACAAATCTATTTTCTCAGAACAAGAAGGTAGAGATGACTTTCTCGCATGTATAATAGATAACAAGCACCTTAGATTGAATCTCAATGATAGAAAAGTGAACTGATCAACGATCAGTTCGCTTTTATCTTGTAATGTTCAAGTGAGTTGGTGGTTGAGACTTTGCGTCATCTGTATTGTTGATGGCTTAGCAATCAGATAAAAAACAGGAGGAATACACATATGTGGTATATCCTCCTGTTTCTATTTCAGGATCAACATCTCATATTTTCAAACATGTTAGAGAATATATCGATGAAAGATTATCGAGTCGCTTCATTTTTATCATATTCCTCTCTAACAAGACTAACTAAGCCGCTTAAACTATCATAGAATTCAGTATTATATTCAGGAGAGTTATAGATGACTTTGTCTGCTGTTTGTACGGGACTGAGACGACTCACACCAAAACTTTTTCTAGGCTCATTCATATTTAATTTATTATGATTTGCAAGTACAACTCTTATATTATGACTAGGTAGCTTGGGTAGGAGCTCTTCACCATGAAACACTTTACCATATGGATTTTTTGTATGTACTCTCATTGCTAGACAATACAGATAAATGTGCTAGAGCCATGATGAGGAAGGGTTTTATCCAAGAAACGAGATATTGATTACGTATAATATACACAGGAATCAATGAATCTCACATTAATATTATTTTATAAGCTAAGCAGGATATAATGCATCTGTTTATTTTTTCTCTTTTGTTCGTACATGAAAGCTGAAATTTGAATTGGAATAAAAGTTTTTAGCTTAAGTTATTGTTTTTAATAATAATTAAAAAAACAGAGTAAGGTTGTTGATGGGTGATCTTATTTATATAGGTGGATGAGGCTATACAATTTGAGGATAGAAGGAGCTGCTTTAAGAGGGAATAGGTTGATTTTTCTTACCCTTTTGCTTCGAGTATAACAAAATCTGTTATCATTAATTTCATGTTGTTCTCATATTAGGAGTTTCCTATGGCTAAAGTAGATTCTTTTGTAGCTTTACGTTCGTTTGTTCTCATTGCAAGCTTGGTCATTATCTTTGCTGGTATTCGTGCAGCTAGTCCCATTGTTGAACCTTTTATTTTATCTGTGTTTATCGCGATCATGTGTAATCCTATTATTCAGTTCTTAGGGCGTTATCGCGTACCCAAAGTGATCTCTATTATCCTCATCATGGTGGGCATTATGTATGTGGGCATTTGGGTAAGTAGTTTATTTGCAAGCTCTGCTCAAGAGTTTTCACAAAAGTTTCCTCTGTATCGCGCTCAATTGCTTAAAGATGTGCAGTGGGTTGTGTTACGTCTACAGCATCACGGTGTTGAGGTATCGAACGAGCAGCTGATGAGTTATTTGGATCCGAATCGAGCTATGTCCTTAATCAGTGATTTACTGTCGGGTTTGGGTAATGTCATGACCAATCTTTTTTTGATCCTTTTAACCGTTGTGTTTATGTTGTTTGAAGCCTCGACCATTTCTCATAAAATGCACTATGCGATGGATGATCCTAAAATGCGCATGAGGCAGATGGACGACTTCTTGATTGCTATTAATAGATACGTAGCCATCAAAACTATTGTCAGTTTAACAACAGGTGTATTGATAGGCATTGGTGTGTTGATTATCGGTATTGATTATCCTTTGCTGTGGGCCGTTCTTGCTTTTCTTTTGAATTATATTCCTAATGTAGGCTCTATCTTTGCCGCGCTACCTACTTCACTGTTAGCATTGGTGCAGTTTGGTATACCTGGCTTTATTGCAACCGTTTTACTCTATTTTGGTGTCAATATTACGATGGGAAGTATGATTGAACCGCGATTTATGGGTAAAGGATTAGGTCTGTCAACATTAGTTGTATTTTTATCTTTAATTTTTTGGGGCTGGATGCTTGGTGCAGTGGGGATGTTACTTTCAGTACCTTTAACTATGTTTATTAAAATTGCACTTGATTACTCTCAGAGTGGTAAGTCATTCGCAATTATTTTGTCTGGTACCGATGAGCTTGAAAAAAGCTAGCGGTTCATATTGAATTTGTCGGGTATAATTTGGGTCACTTTCCATTTGCTCTCTTCATAATCGTAATCCATACGCATTGTGATATGATCTTTGAACTTGATACCATTTTTAATCCCTACGAGCTGATAGACAATTTTTACGTTTTCAGATTTGAGTTGGAAAAAGTCCATATCTGCACCCATATAACGGATTTTTTCTACTTTTTCCATATGAATGCCCATGACATACATCTGAACAGTGCGAAGGTTAGGTGTAGAGTCGAGACGTTTTTTTAGCTGTCCACCTGTGTGCTCATACGCTTCTTTCAAATCTTGTTTGATATACATCTTATTGAGGAAAGCAATTGCGGTCGGTTGGGGTTTGTCCACTTTACTATGACACCCATATAGATTCATGACGAGCCATATGATTAAGAGTACGACGTAAGATAAACGTTCATGTTGCTTCGATATCATATCTGACTCATTTGAATAACAAGGATATTTTAATTTTAGCGCAAAATACGCAAATTTGCATAAATTGAGATGTGAGTTTATCCACAGAAAATGTGGAAAACCTTTTAATGAATGTCGAATAACTTATAAATAGAATAAAATTCAATAACTTATGCTTATATCTTGATCCGGTAAGATCAAGATATAAGACATAACATAAAGTTACTGCGTCGCTTGGATTGCAGTGAGGGCAATAGTGTAGACAATATCGTCGACCAACGCGCCTCGAGATAAATCATTCACAGGTTTTCTCATGCCTTGAAGCATCGGGCCTATACTGATTAAATCTGCACTGCGTTGCACAGCTTTATAGGTTGTATTACCTGTGTTGAGGTCAGGGAAGATAAAAACATTCGCTTGGCCTGCAACAGGGCTGTTAGGTGCTTTAGATGCTGCTACGTTTGGCATCATCGCTGCATCATATTGCAAAGGCCCGTCGATGGTTAAATCTGGTCGTTTCTGCTGTGCTAGCTCTGTGGCTGCACGTACTTTTTCAACATCACTTCCTGTTCCTGACGTTCCTGTAGAATAAGAAATCATCGCAACTTTAGGATCAATACCAAAAGCAATAGCTGAGTCAGCCGACTGAATGGCAATATCAGCAAGCTGTTCTGCGGTCGGGTCTGGGTTAATCGCACAGTCACCGTAGACATACACTTGATTTGGCATCAACATAAAGAACACAGAAGATACTAGGCTACTTCCAGGTGCTGTTTTAATCAGCTGTAGCGGTGGACGAATCGTATTGGCTGTAGTGTGTACTGCACCCGATACCAAACCATCTACTTCACCTTGTGCCAGCATCATTGTACCGAGTACCACAGTATCTTTTAGCTGTTCGCGAGCAACAACGTCTGTTAAACCCTTATGTTTGCGTAATTCAACCATAGGCGCTACATATTGTGCAGAGGCTGCTTTGGGCTCAAGAATCTCAATACCTTCACCGAGCGTTACACCTTCTTGCTCTGCAATACGATGAATTTCTTCAGGGTTACCTATGAGTACGCAAGTAGCTATGCCACGCTCAGCACATATGGACGCTGCTTTGATAGTGCGAGGCTCATCACCCTCAGGTAAAACAATACGCTTTTGCGCTGCACGAGCAAGCTCTGTGAGCTGATAGCGAAATGCTGGAGGTGAGAGCTGATGCTTACGTTCAGCATTATGTATCAGTTGATCTACAAACTGGGTATCAATATGCGATGCAATATGATCTTGAACCAGCCGAATACGATCGAGATCATCTACAGGAATTTGACGATCAAAGTTTTCAATCTTCAAGGCGGTTTGCCAAGTATTATTTTGAGTTAGAAAAACAGGTAAACCTGTTTCTAGACCTTGCTTACAGAGCTCAAGAATTTTTGCATCAGGCTTATGACCACTGGTCAGTAGCAAAGCACCTATTTTGACGCCATTCATGGCTGCAAGGTTCGCTGCAACAAAGACATCAGCACGATCGCCTGAGATCACCAATAGTGAGCCTGCTGTAATATGCTCAGCGAGATTAGGCAGAGAACGCGCACAAAAAGTGATATGCTGTAAACGACGGCTATTGAGTTCTCCTTCGTTGATCAATTCCACGCCAAGATGTTCTGCTAAATCAGATGCACGAGGATGTAATGCTTTTACATTGAAAGGAATTTTACCTAATACAGGAATAGGTGAACTCTGCTCTATTTGATCAAAAGAATGAGCTGCTTGCTGTGAAGATTGAGCATCGAATACATCCGATAAATCAGGGCGCATTTTACCTTCTTCGTCTGTCGGAGCACCAATGTTATTGATGATACAACCTAAAATACGATTGTTTTTCTTACCGCCCCAAGTTTGTTGCATAATATCTAAACGCTGGCATAACGCTTTTTCAGAGTCATTTTCAGGCTGTGCTACAAAGATGATATCAGCATCCAAAGCATTAGCTATGTTTTGGTTAAGTAGTTCCGCAAAAGGCTGAGCACTGGTGTTGACCAAGCCTTCAATAATGATGACCTCTGTATGTGGCTCAACTTTTTTTGCGCGCGCAAGTAATGCTTCAAGGAGTTCATCTTGTTTATTTTGACTCATGAGTGTTTGAGCACGATCAAAGTCAAAAGATTCAAGCGTGCGGCTGCTTGCAACCTGAGAAATAATTTCGCTTGAGTACTCTCTTGGCTGACTTTTACTGAGGCGCTGTTGCGTTATAGGCTTGAAAAACTGAACTTTTAGGCCGTGTCTTTCTAAAGCGTGTACCATACCTAGACTGATAGAAGTAAGACCTACTTCTGAACTTGTAGGTACAAGCATAATATTTCTGGACATACTCTTCTCTACTGCTTAAAAAGGTCAGATAAACTGACCTTAATTTAAATTAAATCAACGAAATAGCATCGTTTGCAATGACCCACTCTTCATTAGTTGGGATCACCATAGCTACAGGCGAGCCGCTTTCTGTGATGATGCCTTCTCCACCAAAGCGTGCGTCTGTATTGGCTTGCTCATCTACTTTATAGTTAAAGATGCTTAAATGCTCTAGAACTTTCTGACGAATTAAGCTTGAATTTTCACCAATACCACCTGTGAAAACAATCGCATCGATGCGCTTTAGAGGCACTGCATAAGAGGCTACATATTTAGCAAGGCGGTAACAGAAAAGTTCCATTGCACGCGTAGCACCTTCATTCTTTTCAGCGTAGCCATCTTCAATACCACGGCAGTCGCTGGTTTGTTCTGAGATACCTAGCAGACCAGACTTCTTGTTGAGCATGTCATTTACTTCATCCATAGAGTAACCAAGCTTACCGACAAGGTGGAAAATGATAGATGGATCCAAATCACCACAACGTGTACCCATGACCAAACCTTCAAGAGGTGTCATACCCATAGAAGTATCAACGCTTTGACCGCCCTTAATCGCTGCAACAGATGCACCGTTGCCTAAGTGACAACTGATGATGTTCAAGTCTTCGATAGGCTTGTTAAGTGTTTTGGCTACTTCACGGCTGACAAAAAAGTGACTTGTACCATGCATGCCGTAACGACGCACACCATGCTCTTTATAAAGTGAGTAAGGTAGAGCGTAGAGATAAGATGACTCAGGCATAGATTGATGGAATGCTGTATCAAATACGGCAACCTGAGGTAATTTAGGGTAAGCTTTTTGCGCAGCACGAATACCGATAAGGTGCGCAGGGTTATGCAATGGTGCAAGCGTTGCACAATCTTCGATACCTTGAATAACTTTATCATCAATGACAACAGATTGTGTAAATTGCTCACCGCCATGTACAACGCGATGCCCAACTGCAACGATTTGCTTAGCAATGCTTTCGTGTTGTGTTAAGATTTTTTGAACGATAAAACTAATAGCTTCATCGTGTGCGCTGTGAGCGCCTAAATCGGATTGATTTTTTTCGCCGTTTACTTTCCATTTAATACGTGCATTTTCTAGGTTAAAGCATTCTGCTAAACCTGAAATAACGTCATCACCTGACTGAGAGTCGATTACAGCAAACTTGAGAGAGGAGCTGCCGCAGTTAAGAACTAAGACTAATTTATTGTTCATTTAAATACTACCTAAGCAATCGTCAATACATGATAAGAAATTTCTTATCGACTTAGCCATCCTCGGCAACTTAATGGTATCCAGCACTGAGCCCTAAAAAAGCAGGTCAGTTACGAATAAAATTGAAGTAGAGCTTGTCCCTATAAATAAGGTATCTGCATGAGCAGTCCTTTTGTTTAGAGGCATATTTCGATTAAATGTATGCTTTAACTAAAACGGTTACTTTATTATTTTATCATATGCTGATAGGGGATGCAGTAGTATAAATCCACCTTTGTGATTATTTTGGTGAATTTATTATTTTAAATCTTGAAATAAAGCACTTCCTGCTACTTATTAGAGCTTGATATAGTTGTAAATCTATTTGAGAATCTTTTCTATTTTATGTTACATTACCTTCTAACAAAGTCGCTTCTATCCTGTATGACTAAACTCAGTCAATTATATCGAGAAGACTTTAAAACTATTAGAGATGAGTGAGAGTATTTCATGAGCGAAAAAAACGAAGAGCTGCGTAGAGCGGGACTTAAAGTAACATCTCCAAGAATTAAGGTGCTTGATTTGTTGAAAAAGCCAGAAAATCAACATATAAGCGCTGAAGAGCTCTTTAAAGTTCTTTTAGAAAATGGGGAAGAAATTGGCTTAGCGACTGTATATCGTGTACTCAATCAGTTTGAAGATGCAGGTATTTTAACAAGACATCACTTCGATAGTGGTAAGTCTGTTTTTGAACTTGCATCTAAAGATCATCATGACCATTTAGTTTGTCTCGATTGTGGACATGTTATTGAATTTCATGATGAACTTATAGAAGAACGTCAAGAAGCGATTGCAAAGCAGCATGATATCACTTTGAGTCATCATAGCTTGTATCTCTATGGTCATAGCAAAAATGGTAAATGTAACCACAACTAAGCATGGGTAGCATCCGTGCTTTGTGATGTGTTGTTGCATCTTTCATAAGCAAAGCTTTCATGTTTTATGTAGATATATGAAAGCTCCTTTTGTTTTTCTTCAGTTCAAGCCTATGCTTTTTCGACTTATTCAAAGTATAATGACACTATTTTCTTATTGTGGTTAGAATTAATGGCACAGATTATCAAAGGTAAATTAGTTGCGCAAAACATAAAGCAGACTATCTCGCAAAGAGTAAAACAAAGACAGTCTCAAGGTTTGAGAGTGCCAGGCTTAGCGGTGATTCAAGTTGGCTCTGATCCGGCTTCGACTGTATATGTTAAGAATAAGCGCAAAGCTTGCCATGAAGTGGGAATGTTGTCTCAATCATTTGATTTAGAATCCCAGACAACAGAGAAACAATTACTTCAGTTGATAGAACAGTTAAATCAAGATCATACAATTGATGGTATTCTCGTACAGTTACCCTTGCCAGATCACATTCATACAGCTCATATTATAGAAGCCATTGCTCCGCACAAAGATGTAGATGGCTTTCATCCTTACAATGTAGGACGTTTACTACAAAAACGTCCAGCACTGCGTTCTTGTACACCTAAAGGTGTGATGACTTTACTTGAATCTATCAATGTGAACATCACGGGAATGGATGCTGTGGTTGTGGGAGCATCGAACATTGTCGGGAGACCTATGATGTTAGAGCTTTTACTTGCTGGCGTTACAGTCACTATTTGTCATAAAAGAACGAAGCATTTAGCAGAGAAAGTTAAACAAGCAGACTTGCTCATTGTCGGCATAGGTCAGCCTTGTTTTATTCAGGCAGATTGGGTGAAGTCAGGTGCGATTGTAATCGATATAGGTATCAACCGCAGCGAGGAGGGTTGTTTACAGGGTGATGTCGATTTTGCAACCGTTAAAGATAAGGCATCTTACATCACCCCTGTTCCAGGTGGTGTCGGTCCTATGACGATAGCGAGCTTATTGGATAATACACTTTTAGCATGTGAAAACGATTTCGATTATCCAAGCTAGAACCTTGAATTTATTTCTTTTTTTCTTTTTTGATTTGAGGCATAGGATCAACTAGGAGTTGCGGGTCGATGCGTTGGTCAAACCAATTCATCCGCCAGTCTAGGTGTGGTCCTGTTACCCGTCCTGTTGCTCCAATTTCGCCTATTTTATCTCCAGCTTTGACCATTTGCCCTCTTTGAACCGTAATTTTACTCATGTGTAAAAATGCAGAATTTAAACCATATCCATGATCAATGAGTATAGTGTCACCAGAATAAAACATATCTTCTGTCGCTAGGATGACTTTACCTGCAGCAGGTGCTACAACAGGGCTTCCAGTAGGATTAGCAACATCTACACCATAATGAGGTCTAGACGGCTTGCCGTTGTAAAACCTTTGACTGCCGTATACGCCTGTAATGGGGCCTATTGCAGGCCACTGGAATTTCTCTAAAAAGCCCTCAAGCTTACTCACTTTTGAGCGTGCTGTTTTAATTTGAGCTGTATCTTGGCGAGCTCGTGATATATCGCTTGCAGAAGGCTGCATGATTTGTTTTGGAATACCTTTAATACGTTGAATACGATAATCACGTTGCTTAACTTTGAGATTTCTAATTTCTGTTTTGCCATTGGGAAGTGTTACTACCAGTTGATGGTTTTTGGGAGCGTTTCGACCAAACCCAAAAATAAATTGCCCTTTTTTTGTGATGAGGAGCTCTTTACCATTGAGCTTGACGACCGAGCCAGGTGCGGCTACACCATGTATGAGCCCACCTTGTTGCATAGAGCCTTTGAGCTCTACTTTCGCCTGAGCGATGTGTGAGCTGAACATGATGAGTAGGCTTAGACCCCACAAATATCGGTTACGAAGCATAAGCGATGGCTCCTTTATTTATACCTTCATAAGCTACAACTTTAATCAAGTCTTGACTATATTGCGTTTTGAGTTGCTGTGCAATAAATTGAGCGAGTAATTCAACTGTTGTATCGTATGGAATAAGTCGACAATTTTGCTTAGGTAAAGCGATTTGAAATATACCTTGTTGCGCTTTGTAACTAAAAGCATAGTGTGTTGCGTCCTTGATTGCTATTTGATGATCGATATTTAACTTCGTTACAGAGACTTGATCTGTGATCGATCCTAGATAAATATCTTGCCAATCTTGTGCCCATTTTGATTCTATATCTTCTGCGCGTTGATTATTTTTAAAAATTTTGAGTTGGCTACGATGTCCATGTGCAATCCGTTGACAATTACCATCATGCTTTTTTAGACCATGCGAATAGTGATAAAAGGCATGATCATGTTTTTCTGATCTCAGTTCAATATGAATTTGCTTTATATTATGCGGTAATCGAGCTATGAGTATCTCCTCTAGATACCGTGCTACAGTCTCTTGTGTAATATGAGGTGTGTCGATCCAAACATAAGCTTGCTTTGGACAGTTGAGATAAAGAAGCCCCGATGCTGTTTCAGCGATAAGTGTGACGTTGGGGTCTTGCTCTACTTTTTTAAAATATGTTGTGTGCATAGGTACGAGAAGTCTATGATCCACGTCTTCATCGATAATTGCTTTGATTTTAGACTTGACTTGTCCGAAGTCTAAAATCATATTTTGGTCATCTAAAGTGCCTGATAAGGTCACATCTACATACCAACTTTCTCCAACTATGCCGCGATGCGCGCAGAGAAATGAAAAGTCTAACACGGTGAAAGAGTCAATAAAAAGTTGCATGATTACTCCATAATACGAATCAATGATGGTAAAAATTAAAATGAGGTGCCGTGTATTTACATGAAATAAATGAGCACTGTGAGAATAGAAGTCTTGTTTACATTTTAGCTATGCCGTGGTTTTTTATAGGTAAATATGCTAAGATGTGAGCTGAATTTATTTTTTGATGATGAGCACTTATCCATGCCTTACCTGTCTAAACATTCTGACGATGTTGTCGAATCCTTGGTCAACGATTTACTTATCACGCTTGAAAAGCATAAAGCTACAACAGACTTAAGTCTAATGGCTTTAGGTAATACCTTGACCCATTTGTTTAACCAGAACGTGACGCAAAATCAGCGTTCTTTATTGGTGAAAAAGTTTAATGAAATTCTGGTGCAGTCGACCATATAAACTGCCTTTTCACACCATATATTAACATTGAGTATATCATGTTTCATCCTATTTCTTACAAAACAAAAGAAAGCTCAGCAGACTTAGTGTCTTGGGGTCACTGGTTCATGCTGTTTAATGGTTTCATCGCCATTCTTTGCGGTACACGCTATGTTATAGCTTTAGGATCTCCAGATACATTCTTAGGATGGACTTACCTCTTGGTAAATGGTATCAGTCATTTTATATTCTTAGCATTTTGTGTTTACTTGCTTACCTTGTTTCCTCTTAGTCTTTTTTTACCTTTTTCTAAGATTTTAAGAGGTGCAGGTGCTTTGATTGCAACAGTTGCTATTGCAACTTTGTGGTTTGATATCAAGGTCTTTCGCAGCTATGGTATTCATTTAAGCCCACTTTCATTTGACTTAGCATGGACGAAATTAAGTGATGTATTAAGATGGCCTGAATTTACTTTAAGTACGTTGTTACTTTTTGTTACGGAGCTCATCGTTGCAAACTGGATTTGGAAGCGTATTAAGCGTATCGAAAAAAAGAGATTAGGTAAAAAAATTACGGCTTTTATCGCCTTGGGTTTTATCACAACGCATGTTATGCATATTTGGGCTGATATCAATGAGGAGCATCTGATTTTAGCGCAAGATAAAATGTTCCCTTTGAGCTATCCAGCAACAGCACGTACTTTAATTCACCGCCATGGTTTGCAAGAAAAAATAAAACAAAATCAGCAGCATGTTGCGCAACAGCTTCACTATCCTCAAGAACCCTTGCAGTGCAATGCTACAGGAAACTTCAAAAATATACTTGTCGTCGGTGTTGAAGGCTGGAGTGCTGATTTTATTGATGAAAAAACTATGCCTTTTTTTGTACGTTACGCACAAGATCAAGTGCAGTTTTCTGCGCACTATAGTGGTGGAACCTATAGAAATGCTGGGCTTTTTTCTCTTCTCTATAGTTTGCAAGGTAGTTATATTGATGCGATTGACTTTGATTACACACCGCCTGTGTTTCAATCTGTTTTACAGCAGCACGAATACAATATGGTAGCCTTTAGGCAAAAAGAACAATCTATTTATCCTAAAAAAATGCTTGATGGTTTTACGCTGTACGCGACTTTGCAAAATGAAAATATGGCGTACGGTGATGCAAAAACAGTACAACAATTTTTGGATTGGAAAAGCAAGCAAGATCAGCACTGGTTTAGCCTTGTGACCTTAAGTGGCCCTGCTTTCTATGATGTGCCTGAAGGTTTTATAGGCATTCCTAGTGTACGTAATCACCAAAAGTATAATACTGCTGAAAGAGTTCTTTTTAATCAATACAGGCAATCATTATTTGCGCTAGATTTACAGCTACAAAAGCTTATATCGAATTTAGATCCTGACACGATAGTCGTGTTAACAGGTGTGTATGGCCAGGTTTTTTCTAGCTCATCAAAAGGTACACGTGAGCGTTTTGCTCGATCAGCACTGCATGTTCCTATGGTGTTACACGACCAAGCCTTAGGTCGTAAAACAGTGCACTACAAGACACATCATACAAGTATGATGCCGACCATCTTGACTGAATATTTTGCTTGTACTACACCCACGCAAGGTTACAGTTCAAGCCAGACGCTGTTACAGCCAAATTCTCATACATGGTTGTACATGGGTGATAAAGAAGACTTCGCCATTCATTTAGAAGATAGTATTACTGTGATTGATCCGCACGGTCAGTATGCTATGTACGATATGAACTTCAAACCTTTAACAAAACCAAGGTTACCTGCAAAAGAAATCATTGAAGTGATTAAAGAAGGACAGCGCTTTTTTTGATGATTTTATGCTGAACGATTGCATTCTAGGTTGATTTATAAGCGCTTGTTTTATAGATGCTTGCATTACATTTTTAGATGCGTAAAATAATAGGGGTTAAGTCGGTTCGTAGCGCAGCCTGGTAGCGCACTGTCATGGGGTGTCAGGGGTCGGAGGTTCAAATCCTCTCGAACCGACCAAACACATTTTCTTATTTTCCCTCTGAAAATCCTTTCAACATTTTTGTCTATTCCAACAGATGCACATTCATTTATCTACTTTTTCATATTGAGCGTATGCAATAGGTTGAGTTGAAGAGTTCTACAGAGCAAGGGCGTATAGTCTGAAGTAGTAGAACGTATATGTGAGCACTAGAGGCTATGAAGCTGAAGATGAA
>MDTC01015764.1_pt1 | contig 18659 bp, 15 predicted proteins | sample 811181 | NCBI WGS metagenome assembly MDTC01 (sample SAMN05326644, study PRJNA326480) | marine metagenome | isolation source: seawater | place: Pacific Ocean: North | collected 2011
GCAGAGGTCCTAACAGCATCATGTTCAGCTTGGATGGTGGTCGTATACCGTACGGGCATCTCCCATCCACCGAAATCAACAAAACGGGCCCCCGCAGAGGCATGCCGTTCGTATAAAGGTGTTCTCTTCATTGTCTTGCTCCTACCGATTAGCGCGTCGCGCAGCTGCACGGGTCACATTATCAAGTAAGTAGGCGATAGTCATCGGGCCAACGCCGCCGGGTACTGGCGTAATTGCACCCGCAACTTCAGCGACTTCATCATAGGCCACGTCCCCGACCAATTTGCCATCAGCCGTTCGGTTGATGCCCACATCGATCACAGCTGCACCCGGCTTAACCCAATCTCGTTTAATAAATTCTGGTCGACCGACAGCCGCGATGATGATGTCGGCTTCGCGCACACGGTCAGCCAGGTCCTGCGTGCGGGAGTGGCAAATTGTCACGGTCGCATCAGCCGCCAGCAGCAAATGCGCCATTGGTTTCCCAACGATGGTACTTCGTCCAATTACAACGGCGCGCCGACCTCGGCAAATGACGTCTGACTCCTTGAGTAAACGCATGCAACCAGATGGGGTACATGCGACAAAACCAGGCTCTCCTGCCAAAAGCCGACCCAAATTCAGTGGGTGCAAACCATCCACATCCTTCGCCGGGTCAATCTCATTCAGAATAGAGGTCGCCAAGGCCGCATCGATATGGCCTGGCAGTGGTAATTGGACCAGTATGCCGTCAACTGCTTCATCCGCATTCAAGCGGTGGATGGTCTCCCGTAACTGACTCGGTTCAAGGGTCTCCGGCAGCCGTATCGTTTGGGCATTTATCCCAACTCGGCCCGCCATCCGTTCTTTATTTCGAACATAAACTTGGCTCGCAGGATCATCCCCTGCCAAAACCACTGCGAGACCCGGTACTACACCCTGTTTCGACAAGGCCTGTACGCGCACATTGACCTCGTCACGTACTTTTGACGCGATCAGTCGTCCATCTATTTTAACCGCTGTCATGCCCCACTCCAACGACGTGTTTCACTGAATGGTCGACTAACAGTTCGGCCCTTGGAGATCAAGCAGTGAAGTGACGCAGCGCGCAGGATGGCTTTCTTTAAACAGCCTCATTGGAGGCCGCGTCATAATCGGGTTCTAATTGCATGTAGGCTGCCCTTTTGCTGAAGAAATCAGCGTTTATCGGCAGGTTATGCCGACGACGGATCTCGCGAAGACCCTCATTCAGTTTCAGAAAAAAGTCGAGGGTGTAAATAGGCTCTTGCCCTCGATTCTTACCCGTCATTTTCCAATGCAGCGAATAGACAGCATGAATGCCTCTAGCCGTTAAAAATTCGCCTGCTTCAATGGCGCTTTCGAGAGCCAGGTCTGGAGATGCAAAACAGCCCTCCCCTTCTAGCTCAGCACCACCCACGAATGCACTCATCACATGGCCGCGACCGAACACTTCAACGGCAATTTCGAGTGATTCAATCCATGCGTCACGGCCCACGATTTCATGCTTACCAGGACAGACTCTTTGAAACTGCTCAGGGTCCCAGACTTCAAGATTAAAGCACGCGCCTCGAACGCCAAGTTCTTTAAGCTGTTCCATAGACCGCCTAGGGATCGCACCGGAACCGCAGGCCACGTAGTACCGGTCCATTAGACCGGCTCGCTTCAAATGTTCGGCGATTTGTACGAAGCGGTCTCCTTCAGCTTGCATGTCTAGCATGCTGCCACCGACGAGATATAATTGCTTCGCGTCGGTCTTCGGATGGATACAGGCCTCAACAACGCGCTCAAGGGTCGGCTCAGGGACATCGATGATGTACAGTTCTTGACCCAGCGGATCCATCCGTTTGTCCGGAAGCCCGTAGAGGCAAAACTTACAGCTGAGGTTCCGCGTGCGCGTCGAGTCGTCCTGAGGAACGACAAAATATTCACAGCCGGGCGCTACGTTCAGAACCAGCATGTCGCCGTGCTGACTCAAACCCGTGGCTTTCATCGGTGTACCGTCGGCCGTGATCAAATCAGCCCAAGGCTGGCGTGTCTCGAAAGAGGTCGCTGTGACGCGCGTGCCATCTATAAAGAGTTCATATGGACCTTCGTCCGTCCGCCTGACCTTGAAGGGACTCTGCTCCTTTATCCTCAATCGGGCCTGGGTGTCGTCCGGAAACCGAAATAGGTAGGGGGTCTGAACGACCCGTCCTCCTCCAATGGCCGGTACGCCGGGCGGCAAGTGATATGGCATAAAATTAGGAAAGGCCCACGAGGCTGCATCGACAAGGCATGGGTCAAATTGAACCCCCTCGAAGAGAAGCGCCGCTTTTAGACGAACGATCTCCGGCGTGGTCGGGTAATCACGTTCAAGGCGCTCTAGAATATTCAAATTTGACGAATCCATTGAGTTGCCCCATCTCGGCCCACCGGAGTGAGCGCTGGCTGTATATCGGTAATTAAAGCAGAAACTCTTAGGTGCGGCGAGTCCAAATCACGCAATCGAACAACGCGAGCAGCAGGCACAGAAGTCCGGCCCAAATCCCATAGAGTGGATCGGGACGTCGTCCTGCGGCCTCTAGGACGGGTTTAATTTCTGATGGAGAACGAAGGGACAGCCCACCCGTCACAGCCGCTTGTAACTCCAATGCTGCCTTTGCAACCCCTGTTGTGGCTAGCTCCTCAGGATACGAGCGACTGATGACGTCGGTGATTGCGCCCGACTGAGTCATCGTGCTGACAGCGAGAAGACCCGGTCGGCCTTTGGGGAGTTCGGTCCAAGACCGCCCAGGCCCTGACGGAGTCCATGTCCTCTGTAGTCGTCGACCAGAGTCATCCGTAAAGATAACCTCACCGACAGCGGGCGGTCGATTGGATGCGGCTTCGAACCACAGTCGATTCTTTTCGACCCTGAGTCGGGGGCCGCCGGTTGCCGGTAAAAGCGCATGACCGAAGAGATTGGCCCATTGCTCGGCTGACAGGGCCCATCGGTCTGTTGCCAAGCTAACGACACGGCCACGACCCAGCTGCCATTCTGCCAAGATCGGTTCGCCACCCGCAGTGGCCAACGCCCTGGCACCGATGCGAAGACTCGTTCTGATTCGCCCATCGATTGGCGGGGCATTGCCTCCGACACGACTTGACCAGCTCGGGTCTGCCAAGACCGGTCCGCCCTCACGTAAAAGCCCCTCGCCAATGGCATCGGAGAGACGGCCCAGAACGAGACTATGAACAGGTCCGCTCGCCTGGATTGCCGTTCCACCAAGTGTCTCAGCAATCCAATTCATTGTTGATAATTTAGCCCGTTTCCCTGTGGCGAGCCCGATAAAGCTCACACCGTCAGACGACAATCTATCCACATGAGACCGAAGCTGTTCAGCGTCTGCAAAATGCCCATCAGAAATGACGATAATCAGCTTTTTGAAAAGCCCAGGTCGATCGAGCAACTCCCTCGCCTTGGACAGAGCTGGCCCGAGACGTGTACCGCCACGAGCCAAGGTTGGAACTGGTAATTGGGCATTCAGAGTCTCTAGGGGCGTCAGCGGTGTCATGACACGGGCGTCACCCGAAAATGCAACCAAGCCGACCAAATCTCTCGCCTCAAGTGATCCGGAGAGCCCCCCGGCGATATCAGCTACGGCGCTTAGACCACTGCCACCCGACGCTTGAGATTGGCTTCCACTTCGATCCACCAAAAGCACGACTCCAGCAGGCTCTGGATTTGGCCGTTTCGGCCGACTGTTTAAGGGGGACATCGCGTCTAACTGACTCCCTGTCCATCCCCCATTGCCAAAAGCGTTTGATTGGCCGGCCAAGAAGAGTAGGCCGCCGGCATAGACCCAGCGCCGAATATTGGCCTGGACAGTCTCAGGTATTGCAGCCGCGGGCACATCGATCACGGCCAGTGCCCGAGCATCAGAAATCTCCGCCCCGCGCTCCATAAGTTCATCTGGTGACACTCGAGTCACATTCAAACCAGCACTCTCCAGCCAATCTGCATTTGAGCCGACAACCACGCCTTTAGTGGATCGAGGTTGTCGTACATGGACGAGCCATCGGTTATTGTCCTCCAGACGATCACCATCAACAAACAATTCGACCTCCACGACCGAGCTTGCATCCTGCCCCGAAACCGTTCGAACCATTTGGATTTCGCCAGCCGAAAGAGTCACGTCAACGAGTTCACTGCCAATTTGGAGTCTGCCTTCGACGGTCTTGTCGCTGATGAGTTCAACACGGATAAAACGAACTCCACCAACTCGAATACCAAAGGCTGAGGCGATTCGAGCATCAGGCCGATTGGAATTTGCAGCCAAAGTGAAGACCCGGTTTTTGACAGGTACGGGGCCATCGGTCGCCTGCCCATCGCTGAGCAAAACGATGACGCCATCTGGTCCTGCAAGTTCGGCCGCCGTACTGAGTAGCGGCGCATGCTTCGTTCCGCCCCGAAATTCAGGAAATGGCGCGTTGGCACGCACAACTTGGTCTACTGAATCACTTCCGTCCACGCGGGCGGTTAGTCGCTTGGAAAGTGTCTTTTGTACAGTGGCTGCCCGTGCCAACGTTTCTTTTTTCGGCATCGAGCCCGAGATATCGACAGCCAAAACAATCGGTGCCTCTCGATCACCAACAAACTCGGGGATAAGTGACAAACCAAGTAGCACGACAATCACCAACATGAGCCAGCGCCGACGGCCATCAGCCGGGATAAGAAAAATCCAAAGACCGATCAAAATCCCCAAAATTTGCCAGACGGTTCGATCGACCTCGACCACGGTATCAGTCGGCATCTGTACAACGCCGCGCCCGTCGGTGACGCCGCCTTGAACGGCTAGGTAGGCAGAGATGCCCTTGGATTCAAGGGTGTACACCCCTTGTTCATCAAGTGCTGGAACGACCACAATGCCATTACGGCTTTCCAGTGGGGTCACTCGGCCACCGGGATGGCTCAGACGCACATCATCGGGCGAGCTGAGGACCGTCGCGTGGCCGGCCCTGATCTCCAAGCAACGCGACCGACGTTCACGGTCCTGATTGAGGGCGTCGAAAAAAAGCACAGGCCACGCCGCTGTTTTCGGGATGTCTGTTTCATCAGGAGAGAAACCGAAGCGACGCGTCTGGCCAGATGGCCCCCGAATCAAATCCACAACCGGCGCTTGATTTGCGAGTAAAATAGGCTGGGATGAATCACGGAGTGGCGACCAGCGCTCGAGAACCACCTCCGGCGGCGGGAGTTCTTGTTCAAATCGCAAGACGGCTGGCTCTAAAGTCTCCCCTTTAAAATCGAAAGTGAAATGGGTCAAATGGGGCGCAAATGGTGTCCAATGACGCCCATTTTCCAAGGCTGGCCCCATACGCCACTCAGCCTCATTCCGGTCGACTAATTCGACGTTTGGAAGACCAGCTAATAGGCTCGCTACGGTTTTGGGCCAGCCCGTCTTAGCAACCTTCAACGGTTTGGCGTCGGGAATGCAAATCGGATACGGCTGGTGACCCTCAATTTGAATGAGGCCACCACCGGATTCGAGGGGGTCTCGTAAAAACCAATCTGGACTTCTCTGCCTCAAGTCATATCGGGTCTGACCGATCATCAAGGTGGGTGGTGACACCGTATCTGCAACCACACTCACAACAACGGCGTCCCCCACGAGTGCGGCCCCAGCTCTGATTTCATTTTTTTTCTCGCGAGTGTGCCGCAGTAAACGAACAGTACCGGCCAAAGGAGTTAAGTTACGTCCGAATGACACAGCGGCGGCCCAATTTGGTTCGGCATCAACACTGCGAACCGTTTTTAGATCGAATGCTTGAGTCGGTGGGTAACCCGCCCGCACGATGGTCAATGGCCGCTCCCAATCTCCGGCCTCAGGTATGGGGCCATCAACCACTAGAATAGTACCGCCATCGCTGGTCCAGTTAATCCCAGCCAGTAGGGCCGTAAGACACATAAACAGGGCCAAGCGCGCAACGAGTAAATGTTTGCTGTAGAGACGCCGAATGCCTTTAATCTGCTGGTCTATATGCCCACGGAGTAAAACAAAGGCACTGTGGGGTGGGCTCTCATGACCTGGACCACGTAAGTGAACGTAAAGAGCCAATAAACAGCCGGCAAGCGCGAGCAACGCAATGGGGTGAGCAACAGTCAAATATCAAACCGCCTGAGGTTGAGTTTTACCCGTTGTAAACTGGGCCATCATGAGAGTACAGGCGGCCTGGAAGTCTCCAGCCGTTTGCAGATCCACCAAGGCCACGCCCAATCTGCCCACGGCCTGGTGGAATGCCCGTTCAAAATCATTCAGGCGAGATTGAAATAAGCGTCGCTCACCGTGAGCAAAAACGTGGCGTTGCGAGCTTTCTGGATCAGATATCTGCTCCATTTTGACCCTAAGCTCATTGGGTTCGAGTATGCGGACCAAAGCGCACCGCCCAGCGAGACCAACCAGCCAAGACAGGCGGGCTCCTTGTTGAGTGTCCGTCATAAAGTCAGATAGAAAGACAATACGACCATATTCAGCAGGCGCGTTTATGGCCTGGACAGCTTTAGATAAATCTGCTGCACCCGTTGGTTGCGTTGCCGAGAGATAAGAATACAAGTCCGCTGCGCAATTTTGTCCATGGAATGGGCGAGAAAAAAACAGCTGGCTGTCCTGACATATCGCGACGATGACTTGGTGGCCATCCTGCAGGGCTGCAAATCCCAGCACAGTTGCTAATTGACGGGACCAAAGCCACTTTGTGCCGTCATTAAGGCCCATGGACCCAGATGCATCGACCACCAACATGATTCGACCGAAACTCTCGTCTTCGTACCGCCTCACAAATAAATTGCCCGTTCGAGCAAAAACAGGCCAGTCAACATGCCGGACGTCTTCGCCCGCTCGGTACGAAACATATCCGTGAAAGTCACGGCCCATTCGACTCTGTGTATTGCGTTTTTGACCCGCTTGCTGAACACGCTGTGACCGTCGAAGACCAAATGGATATTGGCTGGCAAGCTGCCATAGCTCGGATTCGGTGAGCTGGTCGACCAATCCATCTCGCCGGTTCATGCGGTCGTACCCAATCACCTAAACACGTTTTAGGATGTCGGCCACGACATCACTCGGGCTGACTCCCCCAATTCGAGCACCATAGTCCAAAACCAAGCGATGCGATAAGGCCACTGAGGCCATAGAACGCACATCATCTTCGGTGACGTGCAGGCGACCGGACATCGCAGCTCGAGCTTTTGACGCAGCCAGCAAGCCTTGGGCCGCTCGCGGACTCGCACCCAGCTTAATCCATTTGCGGCCATCAACAGCCTCTGAATCCGGCTGGGTTGCCAGTATGATATCGGCGACAAGTTCCTTAATTCGCGTAGAGGTCGGCATGTGTCTGACATGCTCTTGAAAAGCGAGAAGTGTTGTCGAATTCAAGATCGGCTCCGCTGTCTCAAGCGCATCATTGGGCGTCACATCTAAGATACGAATGAGAGTCCCCCGGTCTGGCGCATTGACGATAATCTTCAGTAAAAAGCGGTCCGCTTGAGCCTCTGGCAAGGGATAAGTGCCTTCCATCTCGATCGGATTATTCGTTGCCAGAACAAAAAAAGGCTGTTCCAAAACCTGGGTCTGACCCCCAAGGGTCACTTGGCCTTCAGCCATGGCTTCCAGCATGGCTGACTGGGTGCGGGGATTCGCCCTATTTATTTCGTCGGCTAAAAGGACTTGTGTGAATATTGGACCTGGCTCAAATCGAGTGGTTGGCCCGTCGGGCGTCGTCTCAAGAATCTGTCCTCCGAGGATATCAGACGGCATTAAATCTGGGGTAAACTGGATACGCTGTACTTGGAGTCCAAGGAGTTTAGCCACCAGTTTAACCAATAAGGTCTTTCCTAAACCAGGGCCACCTTCGAGCAAGACATGCCCCCGCGCGAGGATCGCCGCGATCACATTATCAACCAACGAGTCTTGGCCAACGAAGCGACTGCCCAATTGACTCCTCAGATCGAGCACCGCGTCTCTTAGCTCGCGTGACCGTGTCTCGGAATCCAAATCCGAATTCATTGTTTTTGTCGCCTGAACCACGTCTCGATCACCTGATGATATTGTGGGGGAAACGGCCTTGCCGGTTCCACTATCCTGCCATCGATCTTACCACTGGATCGCGACGTCTGACTACTTCCCTTAATTTTCAGTGTCGGACTCGCCTCTTTAGATTCGATGGCAACAAATTTCACCCCCGTCTCGTCGCCGGATATTGAGCCTGTTTTCTGGCCCATTTGCGGCTTCCTCTTAGCGCTTTTCACCGTTGGTTTTGCCGATTTAGTAATGGTGTTTTGGACGACATCCTTACGCCCATCCACGGCCGTTTCGGCCTTTTCCTTTGGCGGTTTCTGTCGGACCAATTTAGATTGCTCCGGCTGCGGTTTCATGACTTGCACTGCCGAACCAGACCTCATTTCATTGTCACCTTGGGCCGTCACGGACTGTCCGTAAATGGCCACGGCAATGACCGAAAGGACGGGGAGCCACCAAAGTGCACTCGGGGCGGGCGCGTAGTCACCAACTTTTGTGTCGCCAATCCGCTCCCATGCTCTCTTCCGTTGTGCGACCACGATGGCTTCTTCGCTTTGCAGATGATCCAGCGCGCATTCAATAAGGCCAAGATGACCTCCGAGTCGGTCCATAACCCTAGCCGTTGTCGATGGACTCTCCAGAATAACGACAGCGAGTACCAAGACGCCGAGTAACCAAATGGCGATGGGTGGCCAATAGCCTATATAGATTCCAACGGTAAAGACCAAAGAGGCGACGGACAATTGGCGCAGCGTTCTCCAACAGGCCCGCCGGGCACCCACGCGTTTGATATATTGCCTCAACAGGTCTCTTTGATTGTCAGACATAGGCTCGAACCCAGACCAAAGCGATAAAACCAGTCGCCAGTATAAAGAGATGAGCGACTTTGGGAGAGACCAGTCGAGCGACGCCGCCCCCAAGCATACATGGCACTGTAAAGATACCAGCCGCCAGTAGCAGTGATTGAACCATTCCGGTCAGGTCAATATTCCCAATTCGTGAGAGCCACACCGCGCCAGGCAGAGCGCTCATGATCACGGACAGCAGGCCGATCATAATGTAGATAAGGTCACCGCGTAGTCCGCGACTGGCCTTGGCAGAGTAGGCCGCCCAACCAGATAGAATGAACAACAGGATACCGGCCCAAAGTACGCAGCCCCATGGTTTCACAATCTCGGTCCAACCATCCGCGATCGGACCACTTTGCCAGTGCTCTAGATGGCTGTATCCCACCACAGCCCAGAGTGGAAAGAAAACAGCTGATGCGAATGAGATGACCGCCAAACCATCTGCTCTTTCGCTCATGAGCTGCCTCACGTTCACTCGGTCCACCCCTGCGAGCGTGCAATCATTGATTCGAATTCATCTTGTCCTCGACGCACCTCGGCAACAACGGCTCCGTCCTGGAGGATAAGAGCACGGTCACATACGGCCACCGGGAGATGAGGCGTATTAGCGGAAATAACGAGGGTTTTCCCCAGCGATTGTGCACGCTCAATGGCACGATTGACCAAATTCAAGCCTCGGCCATCTAGGCCATCTCCAGGCACATCGAGTAAGATAATCTTCGCATCGCTAGAGAATACCCTCGCTAAATCGACGATGCGTTGTTGAGTCCTTGAGCACTGCTTCATTTTCTGATTGAGCCAATCGATTTCAAATCGGTCCTGCAGAAGGCCTAAACGGGTTTGCTGTGATTCTCGATCAAAACCGGCCATATCCATCCAAAAGCATAGCCAATCTTGGCATGTCAATTCGAGTGGGCCAGGAACCATCTCAGACAGGTAAGCACAGGCGCCAAATTGATGTTGTCGCTTGTAGACCACTTTGCGACCATCCAAGCGAATCTCGCCGCTGTTTAAATCGAGTTGTCCCGCCAATGCAGCCAAAAGACTGCTTTTACCGGAGCCCATAGAGCCAACAACCCCTAAAACCTCACCAGAGCGTACCGACAAGCTGCAATAATCAAGGCGGACACAGCCTGCATGCGCAGCATATAAGCGAATTGCTTCGATCAAGGTCTACCCTCCTTTGGAACCGGACCGGCAGTCGGCACGTCTGCTTGAATACTAGCCTACACCAGCCGCAAGTAAACCACTACGCTACACACACAACAGGCAAAATCTGGGAGATTCGCACGATAACGCCGCCGTCGAGAATAAATGCGACGTTATCATGCGAATTACCTCCCCGCGCTGAACACAGGTCAGTAAAAAATTGCAACGGGTCGTCAGAGTTGACGAAGTGTTTTTCGTTCTCTTAAACCTGACTGATTCCCGAGGAAGACGATGCAAAAAAAAACAGCATTAGACCAAAAGGCCCAGATGATTCCAGATGAGATCTTAATTTGTCAAAGTGCCGTCATGATTAAACTCGGTTATCGAATTCGCCGCTATGCGCCGACTGAGGCGAATATACTGATTACTGGTGGTTCCGGCAGCGGCAAGGAACGTGTTGCAAATGCTGTGCATCGTTTGTCTAAACGAGCCGATGGGCCGTTTGTGGCACTCAATTGCGCGGCTTTACCGCCCCAATTGATCGAGTCCGAATTATTCGGGACGACCCCCGGTGCGTTTACGGGCGCCCGCCACAAGCGCGGTTGGTTTGAACGAGCCAATGGTGGCACCCTATTTCTAGATGAAATAGGTGATATGCCGCCATCATCTCAGACCAAACTTCTTCGGGTTCTTGAGAGTGGGACCGTATGGCCCGTCGGATCAGAACGGAGTCGCACGGTGAACGTGCGTGTCCTGTCTGCGACCCATCAATCCCTCGAACACTCGATCTTGAACAAAACCTTTCGCCTGGACCTCTTTCATAGAATCTCCACCCTTCATCTAGAGGTACCAAATCTCAAATCACGAAAGGACGACCTCAAACGATTGGCTGAAGTCCTCTGCCCTAACGCTGCGCGTCGCTTGACGCCAAGTGCATGGCGAAAACTAGAAGGCTACCACTGGCCTGGAAATGTTAGAGAATTTAAGAATGTATTACTTAGGGCGAGCATTGAAAACCAAACGTGCCCCATCTCATCGGATTCAATCCGAATCAAAGCACACCGATCCGCAAACGAGCCTCAATGGAGCATCGATGAGCCCAATTGTGATGACACCCAACCCCTAAACATCACCATCGCCCGCTATATTCAACATGCCGTAGAGAGACACCGGGGCAATGTGCGAGCCACATCGAGAGCGTTAAAGGTCAGCCCCACAACCGTATACAGATATTTGAGTTTGGGCTTAAGACATACCCCGCCTGAGAGCCGGCCATCGGACTGCCTTAAGCCTCTAGGTCGATTGGCCCATCCAGGGGTTCCCATTCAACATCCTGACGGATCACATCTTCCATCAGAGCCAATTCACGACGCTCCGCATCACCGGCCATAAACGCATCTAGAATCTCTGCGCCCGCCTGGGTATCGAGAGCGATGGTGAACGCCTCCGGGCGACTGCTAAAAGACAAATCAACGACAACTGAGTTTTCATTTCTCTCGCTGATTCGGGTCATCGCCGCATCGAAGACGATCCCCAAACCGATGGCTGCTCCACCAAGAATGGCCAGACTAGAGTCCGCGCCGCGAAGACCAACAAATAGCAGGTGGCCGCCCACAACACCTGTAAAAACCAGACCAAGCGCACCCAAGACAACATAGAATAAGCGCAGCCGGCGTTTCACATTGACTGCCAATAGATCATCGAGTGCGTGGCTGTCGCCCGTACGCTCAAAAACCCGCCCTGCCAAGGTTCGCTTACTGCTGACAACCAGCTCCCGATCGGTCAAAATAATGGTGCCCTGTCGGGTCAGTCCCAGGGAACGAAGCAATTTTTCTTTGAGGTGCGCCAAAAGATCGAGACCAAGATAAGCCCGCAGAACTGATTTCATGTTTGTTTGGCGGCGGTCGAGAACTTGAACCGGGGCCATCAATGGTGAATCCCGATCCGGCTTTCTAAGTATGAGCGCGCTTACGCCGGTCTTTTTACGCGCTTCATCGTTCTCAAGAGCATCTAAGTCTTCAAACGCACCAAACTCATTCTCAATTCGAGCCATGACGTGGGATGCATCGATGATGTCACCAATCTCGATTTGCTCTAGGCCTCGAGACATCATTTCCGGAAAAAGCGGCTGCAGTGAGAAGGCTATAGCGCCGAAACTGCTGTCCCCTTCCAGCGCCTTATAATGCTCGAGATAGACCTTAATAAGTGTTCTATAGAGGTTGCGGCCTTGTTCTGCCGTCTCCTCATCGGAGTGCAAGACTCGCGCGACCGCGAGCACCGTCCTGACATAGAAGATGGCGAAACGGGCCAGTAGTTTTCTACGGACATGCTCCGGAACGTCTTCGCCAGTCCACCGCTCAACATGATCGGACAATTCAAGTCCGAAGGATTCCAACCGATCACGAATTCGGCCGGCCCCGTGCTGAGTCATCGCCTTTAAAACCCGAACCATGGCGTTTGCGAAAATCTCATCGTTGAAGGGATGGTCGATGGCTGCGGGTGTAAAAGACTGAAAAAATACGGTAACAACGCGGTCCAATAAGCGTTGCCCATGAGGCCGAGTTCGGAACTCTTCGACTTTGCTTAAGTCGGCGATCAGCAAGCAATGCCGCAAGGCACGGGTGTCATTTGCAACGGCTTGGGCAAGACTTTCCACTGAACCACCGCCGGCAACGTGGTCAAGAATGACTGAACGCAGACCAACCGTCAGATACTTAAGATTGGCATTTGGCTGAACTGGCAGAGAGAGCTGAGCGTAGATTTCAGTCACTCTATGAGCCACCTCGGGTAGTGGTCGCGAGCGATAATGCTCAATTGTCCGGGCGACCACATGATCAAGTTCACCGTGTATTTGCAGCGCAAACAACGCGCATGAAATCAGCTTTTCTTCGCCGCGAACTAAGAGTTGATGGAGAAGCTGTGAATCACTCACGAACCCAGGTGAGGAACAAACATAGTGTAGAACGGCCATGTCATCGACGGTCTCGAGCAGCATCCGAATAAATTGCGTTCGATTGCGGTCAATTCTTAAGATCCGTCTTATGTGGCGGCGTAAGGTGACCCAGGCTCGGCCTCTGGTCTCCGGTAACCCATGCCGATGAAATCTGAGGAGATGGTGGAGCAACCAGGGGATTTCTTTATCCGCTGATTCCTGACTGCGCTTATTAATCTCCGTCGCCAAGCGCTCCGTATAAATTTGCCAGAAGCGAACTGCATCGTCCTCTGCGCAGACGAGATCAAGATAGTCACAAAACGTATACGGACCAATTCTTTCGATCCCAGGTAACAAGCCAACAATACGAATTGTAAATGACTGACGATCGACATCTTCCAGCGGCTTAAGCTTACCGTTAAAGCCGATTGTGAGAAGTGCATTGACCACTTCAACATCATCTAAATTGTTAGACTCCGTAAGCAAGGGCACAAGCTGCACTCGGCGGCCATTCGGTCGCTGAACAACAACGTCCTTGGCATCCAACTCATGTCGCCACGCGAACGATTCAATGAGCTGTGCATCGAGATCGATATCGGGGTTGAGCGCTAGATGAACGAGAAGGTCAAAGACGACCTCTGCAATGACGCCCGTTCGCAACTGCCCTTCAAGATGAGATAAGACGACGCTGCGACGTTCTCGCAGGGATGTATGAAATTCACCCGCGGACCATTGGCCCATAAACTGGCGGGTTTTCTCAATATTTTCAGTTAGCTCTGCCATATCTACTTGATGCTATGCTGCTCCTGCCAAACCTGGCAAGTTTGCTCTTAGATTCGCCAAAAAATAATGACCGAACAGCCCCCGCACTGGCGGTTACCATTTACCCCATTGAATTCGCAATTTCTTGAGTACAACTTCGGTTCGTGGGCGGGTTTGAATCGCCGGGACACGGGCGATTTTTGCCACCGTTTTCAAATTACGACACTCGCCAAAAACAGCGTGCTTATTATCCAACCACCGGGTTGCCTTCTCGGTTATAAAGAATTGGCTTCCGCCCGTGTTGGGACCCCGGTTGGCCATGCTCAAGATGCCTGGTTTATTATGCATCAATTCTGGGTGGAACTCGTCTTTGATATTATATCCGGGTCCCCCCGTTCCCTGCTTGAGTGGGCAGCCACCTTGAATCATAAAGTTGGGAATGACGCGGTGAAAGATCTGGCCATCATAATAGGGTTTCTTGGACATCATCATTGTGTTGGCATCTCTATATTCTTTTTTCCCTGTCGCAAGTCCCACAAAATTGCGCACGGTCTCAGGTGCGCGTTTGTGAAATAACCGACAATTTATAGTCCCTTGACTGGTCTCGAAGGCCAGCAGTAGGTCAGCCCCCTTGCCGGGGACATCGAACTTGGCCTGCGCGGGTGCACTGGCCTGAGTCTTTTTCGTTGTCGGCTGAGAGTGAGCCGCACCGGCCGCTAGCAAAAGTCCGAAAGCACAGGTGGTCGCTAAGCCTAAAAAGAGTCGCCGTGTATGTCTCATGATTTCATCCTCAATCAAGTCATCGAATACCGATAATCTGCCATCGATGGTCGCGTCTGTAAATCCACTGTTTGTTTGATTCGGATTTAACGCTCAAATTCCATTCAAAAGGTCTCAGGTCCAATAAACGTGGCACTTTTGAGCGGCCTCTCTAAGATTGAATTCCAGACGTGGTTCATTAAGCCCCTCACGCTTTGATGGCAAGCCGTTCCAGCTCCTTGAAACAGACCTAGTTGCATCTGGTCAATGGCGTGCAGAGCCTCCCTACCGCAGGGCAACGAGTCGGTCACATGTACAGCCGAATGCCTAATGGCACCTCCCATTGAGACACTAAAGCTCTCTGGCGGTTCACCGGATTCGATACAGGGCCAAAATTGAAATACAAACCCATTGTGTTTGAGTACCCAAAGCTCCCAGCTCACCAACTCTGCATGATTCGGTGTCTTCTCTTCTAAGTATTGAAGATATTGATCTAAAGCGGCCTCGTTCCCCGTCTCGGCCTGACCTTCGACCGTCAACCGTTCGATCACTTCGACTACATAGGCTAGCTGATAAAAGCGAGCGAGGTCGTGTCTCGCATTGCGCGGCACCCGAATGATATCGCAGCTGGTGAGGGCCTTCAATCGACCTCGATTAGACTGCGACTGCTCTATCTGAAGTCTCGCTCCAATTTCTAGCGCGCCCCCAAAGCGTCGGCTGCTTTTACGCGCCCCGCGCGCAATCAGTGACAACCGACCATGCTTTGCGCTTAAAAAATCGACGATGAGGTCATGGTCACGATACGGCTTCGTCTTCAAAACGACACCGACATCGGTCATGTCGGTGTACCCAGGATTAATGTCGCAGTCCAAAAGTAGACTAAAATGCCCAGCACATCGACAGATGTTGTCACTATAGGTCCCGTTGCTATGGCGGGGTCGATTCTCATCCGGTCAAAGAGAAGCGGCGTGAAAGCTCCGACGGCTGCAGACGACGCCATGCTCGCCAAAACGCTCAAGCCGACGACCAATGAAAGCTGAAAAACCGACCCCGAATCACCGTAAGCCACAGCCGTGTAAATTCCAATTAACGTACCGTAGAGAATCCCCAAAAAGACACCGATTATGGTTTCGCGCCAAAGGTACTGAAGTCCAACGCCTTCGGACACATGGCCGGTTGCAAGACCCCGTACTATGATTGTTGCAGTCTGAATCCCCACGTTGCCACCCATACCGAGTACGATGGGTATAAAAGCCGCTAAAGCAACAGTCGCCTGCAATTGATATTCAAAAGCGCTGATCAAAACGCTCGCGCTCAAGCCACCGAGCCAAGTCGCAAAAAGCCATGGGGCTCTGGTTCTGAAATTGCGCAGCACCGAATGATTCTCGTACGCGGTTTCATCTGCACCCGCCATTTTCAAAATATCTTCTGTCGCTTCTTCTCTAATAACGTCGATAACATCATCGATGGTCACAATCCCGACCAAGCTGTTAGCCTCGTCGACAACAGGAATAGCCAGAAGATTATATCGCGCCGCCAATCTGGCCACTTCCTCTTGGTCAGTATTCGTAACGACAGAGATGACGTCTGAGACCATTAAAGACTCCAACGTGGCGGTGGGCGGATGAGTGACCAACGCTCTTAGCGAAACGACGCCTACGAGATGCCCTGGGTCGTTGACGACATAGATGTAGAAGGCCATTTCAACATCGTCAGAGGCTTGGAGTGCTTGGATGGCTTCTGAAACGGCTGTGCTGGACGGCAGAGCAAAGAACTCAGGCGACATAATACCACCTGCCGTTTCTGCATCATAATGCAGTAAATCTTCGAGTTCTTCTTTGTCTGCAGGCCGTAATGCGTCTATCAGACTGGTGCGTAACGTCTCCGGCAATAGCGCAAGAATATCAGCCTGGTCATCTGCACTCATCGCGGCGATGACCGGCGCAAGCTCGCTCTCCGAGCGATGTCCGATCAAATCGGACACAAGATGATCATCCAGTTCAGCTAAGGTATCCGCTCGAACATCATCATCGGGTAGAAGGTCGAAAACCCGGCCTTGTTGCCGCTCATCCAAAAAACGCATGACGACGGCGACATCGGCCGCTCTGGTGCGAACCAGCAATCGCTCGACATGATTACCCGCGTTACGCCGTAAAAGCTTTTGCAGACTTTCTCTCAGGAGTTGCAGCCTTGGACTTAACACGAAAGACCCATTTCACTGATACACGTCGGTTCAGGGTTGAAGCGAACCATTGTCGCTAGGGACTTGATGGGCTTTCTCGATGGATACACCAGCATCTTGCCCAAGCACAACCTGCCGACCATCCGATGCACCGAACAGCCAAAATGCCAAGACGGCAGCTCCCACGGCAACCCCAGCCGCAATGCCCAGAGTACTGCCCTTAATACGGGGTGCCGGTGGCTTGACCATGAATTGAGGCGTTGAGACAACGTATGGTTCGAGCTGTCGATCGCCACCGACCTCGCGCCAAGCGATGATCAAGGGGTCTGGATCCAATCCGAGTTCGGATGCGTAGGCTTTAATGAAACCCTTAACATAGACTGGAGCCGGCAAGGCGGCCCAGTTATCATGCTCTAATGCGCGTAATGATTTTGCAGGTATTCTCGTCCGTGATGCACAGGCGTCTAGCGAGATGCCCAATTTAGCTCTCATTTCGTACAACGTCCGTCCGGGACTCAAATCATCACGTGGTGTAAAATCCATTACTCCATTCCTCCCCCGCGGGGTAGTGTACTTAATCGTTGGTCGCAACGATCACCCCACTTTGAGTCTCCAGCCAGCTTTACGCAACGCTCAAAGTTCGACCGGGCATCGGTAAAATTCTGGGCATCGCTCTGGGTTCGCCCCAAATGATAATACGGTTCAGCATAATTTGGACACTTCTTAATCGCACGGCGTAAATACTTAACCGCTCTCCGCAGGTTTTTCTGCTTCAACATCACCAAACCAAGGTTATTCTGGGCCACGCACAGCTGAGGCGCCAAATTTATTGCCATTCTAAAGTGTCTGGAGGCCTTGTCTAAGTTACCCCGTTTGTACCACGCCCAGCCCAAATTATTGTGTCCATGACCTGGCGTAACGTACATGATGTTGCTCACCAATGATTCGTAGACCTTGATGGCATCATCCCACCGACCCAAATGTAAATAAGCCGCTCCCAGGTTGTTTGCAGCCTTGTAATAGTTGGGTTTGAGTGCGATCGCCTTTTTGAAATGGCGGATGGCTTTCACATGGATCTCGCGTCCCATGTAGATCATACCGGCCAGCATATGCGCTTCGGCGTAGTTGGGGTCGGCCTTGAGACTTTTCAAGACTTCCTGCATGGCACCATCTACATTGTTTGCACGCCTAGAGTTGAAATAATAACCGTGAGCCAAATTGTAGTGGTACTGAGCCGTTTCTTTTATTTTCCGCTTTGCTTCGGGCCCGGCACCGCATCCAACCGTAAGACAGTTTAATGCAAGTCCTAAGCTCAAAATAAATGAAGCGAAATTTCGAGAGTGTTTGAGCATAGGGCGGAGTACCATAGCATCTCATATTGGTCAATGTGACGCAGCCTCGAGTCGCCCGATGGGCTACACAGGGTCCCGTAAACCGTCAACCGGACGATAGCGGGCTGCTTTTACAGATGGAACTAATGCGGCAGACAAGGTGATAACCATGGCACCTACGCCCGCCAGAAGATAGTCCTGCACATTGAACAGGATGGGCAGGCGATCAATTCCATACACAGTGGGATCGAGGCGTATACCTTGGCTTAAAATGAGTTCAAACAAGACATAGGCCACCGTCATACCACCGAAGACACCAATCAAGGCGATGAATGCGCCTTCCAACAAAAACACCGTTCGGATACTGCCATTACGTGCGCCCATGGCTTTCAAGATGGCAATCTCCCGTGTTCTTTCGATCACCATCATGATCAGCATACTGGCGACATTACATCCCGCGAGGATAACCATGACCGCCAAAACTAACAAAATCGCAATCCGCTGCATGGTCAAACTCACAAATAGGTTGGAGTTGGAGGTACGCCAATCAAGGACTCGACTAAACGGCAGATTAATTTTGTCCCGTAGTTCATTGGCCAAGCGAGTCGCTTGACTGGGATCTTTGACTCGAAGTTCAACCATCGCCACGCGTGTACCCAA
>MDTC01218855.1_pt1 | contig 18659 bp, 15 predicted proteins | sample 811181 | NCBI WGS metagenome assembly MDTC01 (sample SAMN05326644, study PRJNA326480) | marine metagenome | isolation source: seawater | place: Pacific Ocean: North | collected 2011
AGGGTGTGGGTTCTTTGACAGAGAGCAATCGGCCGCGACCCTGAGACACTCCTTTTCGATGCCCCTGACAACTTGGCCCCAAGCTGACTCGAAAGTAGACAGGTCGTATCTTTCAAGGGCTGCCGCATTTATGTTTCCCAAAGCATTACCTTTTTCGTATTTTTGTCTTCAGGGTCCCCGATTTTTTCAGGGTCTCATTTTTCAACGACTCAACTTCATTATGTCAAATAAAGTTAAGTGGTGCTAACTCGCAGATATAGACGGCCTTACTCAATTTGTTTGAATCGATGAATTAGCCGTCGGTCTCGTTTATTCGGTTTTCCACTTTGATCATGGAAACTAGGCTGTGCTTTGCGCTCTGATGCAAGCTTCTCTCTTGCCAACACACTTTCGGGTGTCTCACGATAAAGTGCTTGAGCCTCTGTAGCGCCCTTTCTTTGATCATTGAGTTTAATTACCTCGATTGTTTTTTCGTCATGCCCTTGTCGCAATTTAATCGTTGTATGCAGTTCAATCTCTTTGCTCGGTTTTGCACGTAATCCTTCGCAATATACCTTCCCGCCTTCTATGGCATGCTTAGCGATATTTCTTGTTTTATAAAATCTAGCGGCCCATAACCATTTATCAAGCCTCACTCTTTCCTTGAGGGTCAGACCGGTTGAATTATTCTTTGAGTTTATTTTTTTTTTCATCTTATCAATTTACTTTCTGTGTTTCATTGGCCCGGTAGGGAAAAGATTTAAAAAATCTTTTACTAATGGAAATTCAGCTTGCTGTATCGCAGCTTGATAGCTGTCAGGCTGATGTATGCCCCATAAATTTGATATCCCTTCGCATTTTGCTTGTCTTAACACAGCGACTGAGTCATCAAATAATAGCGTCTGTTGAGGATCGTATGGTTCGATATTCATGAGCTTACCCCAGAATCCTTTATTTTCTTTGGCTAATCCAAGATCATGCGAACTTATACATTTCTTAAAGTGATTTGCGATTCTTGTTTTATCCATCTTTAAGTTTAAGCTATATGGGTGGGCATTTGTGACTAGAATTAAGTCTATGCAATATAAATGCAGCTGATTCAAAAAAGGCTCGACACTTTGCCGCACCTTAATTTTTTCAACTATTGTCTTTTTTAGTGCCCGCAAGTCGTAATCAAGTTCATTTTCCCAATAATCTAAGCAATACCAATTCAGTAAGCCTATATTTTTTTGAGCGATATCTTCAATTAATAACTTTGCTGTTTTCAAAGAAAGGCCTTTTGCTTTGGCATAGCTTTTCGGCAGCAGATCAAGCCAAAAGTAGTTATCGTAGTGTAAGTCCAATAGTGTTCCATCCATATCGAACATGACGGTTTTAATATCGTCCCAAGGAATTGTTTTTAGTTTTTTCGTAACTGACATAGACCTTTACTTTGAGTCACAAAACGCCTGATGGTGTATTATGAGAAGCAGCGTTAGGAGAGTATATGAATGACGTAAAATTTCATAGATCTAGTTTGATCGAAATAGCCGTTGCGGCTGGACTTGAGATATCTGAGGTTTACGCTTTAGATAGAGATGAAAATCAGACGGTTGAGTACAAATCTGATAATTCACCCATTACTGAAGCGGACCGACGAGCCCATCGATTAATCGACAAAGAGTTGAAGCTTTTAACCCCAGGCATTCCTTGTCTTTCTGAGGAGGGGATTGATTACGACCTCAAAGAACGATCGAAATGGAGCCGTTTCTGGTTGATTGATCCTTTAGATGGTACAAAAGAATTTATTAATCGAAATGGTGAATTCACCGTCAATATAGCGCTCATAGATGAAGGCGTGCCTATAATGGGAGTGGTGCACGTTCCTTGTTCTGGGAAAACCTATTTCGGCAGTGTCGAGGACGGGGCTTGGCGCTTTGACCGTTTGAAAGCTGGAGAAAAGATAAAGACAAGGCAGTGTCAAACTCCTTTGAGGGTTGTCGCAAGTCGTCGTCATCGAGGGCAGGGATTGGAGAGTTTTATTGAAAGGATTGAACGAGACGTTGGCCCGGTGACTACAAAGAGTATCGGCAGCTCTCTTAAAATTTGCTTACTTGCAGAGGGAAATGCGGATCTCTATCCTCGATTTATGCCAACTTCCGAGTGGGATACGGCTGCAGCACATGCAGTGCTAGCGGCTGCCGGTGGTGATATTTTTGGTCTTGATTTTAAACCTTTGCGGTACAACACTAAAGCCTCGCTTCTTAATCCCAGTTTTGTTGCAGTGGCAGACCTTAATTTCGACTGGGAAAGGGTTTTGACTTTTTAAAGACAGTGAAACTATTACTGCGATTGTTATTTTTTAAGGCTGGTCATCAGAATTGTTGAGATTTGGAAATTAAATGGCAGATTTAGAGGGTATAAAAAAAGCAAACAAACTGATCTCTGAGATACGCAGTTTGCAAATGAAAGCGTTCGCGTTTATTGCAAAAACTTCCATGACAAGGGATGGCGAATCTTTGAGTTTGGAAGATTTAGATCAATTTCAAGAAGCGAGTTATGAGTTAGCTTTTGTATCTGCGGAAATTTCGGCCGCCGAGGCGTTCATTGGTCGAGCGTCACAACTCGATTCTCTGGTTAATCAGATGGCGTTGTGTTTTATGGTTGAAATCCTCAATAGGAGCATTAATCGGTTTTTAAGAATTAGTCAGAGCGTTGGACTTGATGATAACGAAATAACAAGTTTTTACGGCAACTCCGACTATACGGCATTGCGCTCTAAGTATGGAAGCTTGGAATTCGTTGCTAGTTTGGGGTCGAAGCTTTGCTCTGATAATGTAATTCAGCTCTCAAGTAATTTGAGTGCCGAAAAAGAGTTAATGAAGGCAACATTTAAGCGGTTTGCAGATGAAATTGTTATGCCGATAGCAGAGTCAATTCATCGTGAAGACTTAGATATTCCCGATGAGATATTGGTTACTGCGGCAGAACTTGGTTGTTTTGGGACCTGTATTCCAGAGAGATTTGGTGGCCTACAGCCGGACGACAAGCCGGACAGTTTGAGCATGATCATTGTTACTGAGGAGTTATCCCGTGGGTCTTTAGGAGCTGCAGGCAGCTTAATTACGCGACCTGAAATTGCAGCTCGAGCGCTATTGAGTGGCGGTACAGAGCAACAGAAAATTGATTGGTTGCCAAGGCTGGCATCTGGTCAGACCCTTTGTGCAATTTCTATAACAGAGCCTAATACGGGTTCAGATGTTTCATCAGTAAATTTAAGAGCTTCGCCAACCGAGGGAGGTTGGATATTAAATGGTGCAAAAACTTGGTGCACCTTTGCTGCGCGCTCCGAATTGCTTGTAGTACTTGCGCGAACAGAATCAAATGATTCGCTTGGCCATAAGGGTTTAAGTTTATTCCTTGTTGAAAAGCCTGCGTTCGAAGGGCGAAATTTTATTTTTAAGAACCCAGTTGGTGGCGAGCTCTCTGGGCGATCAATTTCTACCCTCGGATACAGAGGTATGCATTCATTTGACTTAAATTTCGATGAATTTTTTGTTTCTGCTGAGGCGCTTGTGGGCGGTGAGAACGGCAGGGGGAAGGGATTTTACTACACTATGTCGGGATTTTCTGGTGGGCGAATTCAAACGGCGGCCCGAGCAACTGGTGTGATGCAATCAGCTTATGAGCATGCGCTTCGATATGCTTCAGAACGGGCCACGTTTGGAAGACTCATCAATGAGTATCAATTAATTCAGATAAAGCTTGCCCGCATATTAATGTTTGTTGAGGCTTCTCGTGCGTTTTCGCATAGAGTTGCTCAACTTATGGATGAAGGGGAAGGCCAGATGGAGGCAAGCCTGGTAAAGTTGTTTAGTTGCCGAGCAGCCGAATACGTAACACGTGAAGCGCAACAGATTTTTGGCGGCATGGGATATGCCGAAGAGGTTGCAGTAAGTCGTTTATTCGTTGACGCCCGCGTTTTATCTATATTCGAGGGAGCTGAGGAAGTGCTCGCATTAAAAGTAGTAGCACGTGGTTACATTGATAAGGCGTTTGCTGAGCTAAAGAGTACAGAATGCAAAACATTCTAAAGGGGTTAACGATCATCGAGGGAAGCGCTTTTATTGCTGCTCCCTCTGGTGGCATGACTGTTGCTCAATTAGGAGCCGATGTAATTCGGTTTGATCAAATTGGCGGCGGCATCGATTATAAGCGGTGGCCCATTGACGAGAAGGGCAATAGCCTATATTGGCATAGTCTGAATAAAGGGAAACGATCAATCGCAGTTGATTTAAAAAGTGATGAAGGTCGAGAGCTAATTGTTGATCTGATCACAGTTGCAGGTGAAAACAGAGGTATTTTTGTTAGTAATTTCCCAGCTCGTGGTTGGCTCGCAGATGAAAAACTGCGAGGTCGGCGAGAAGACCTTATCTATGTAAGTCTCGCTGGCGATCGCCATGGTAGTTCTGCCCTTGATTATACGGTAAATAGTAAAGTCGGCATCCCATTTTTGAACGGCGACGGGAAAACTCCACTGAATAGCGCATTGCCGGCTTGGGATATTATTGCAGGTCAACAGATTGCCGTTGGGCTCTTAGCTGCAGAGCGTCATCGCCGACTTACGGGAGAAGGACAGTTCGTATCGCTTACACTAGCCGATATAGCTTTAGCGACAATGGGTCACCTTGGGTACCTCGCAGAGATTCAAGTCAGCGGCAATACTCGGGAGCCGATGGGGAATTCTATTTTTGGAACTTTCGGCCATGATTTTGAGTGCTCTGATGGTGGTCGGGTGATGATTGTGGGAGTAAGCTTAAATCAATGGAACGCTCTAGTTGAGGTCACGGGTGTTAAAAGCAAAGTTCTTCAGTTGGAGAAAGAGTTAGGGATAGATTGCAGTCAGGAGGGTGATCGTTTTATTGCGCGACATCGATTAATCGAGCTAATCGCGCCGTGGTTTAGGACAAGAAGCACTTTAAAAGTACACCAAGAGCTGGCGGTGACAGGTGTTTGTTGGGGGCCCTATCAAACACTCTCTGAGTTGGTTTCGGGCGATGTAGATTGCTCTATTCAGAATCCGCTTTTCTCTGTGATTGAACAGCCAGGAATAGGAGAACTGCTAACCCCGTCCCAGCCACTGAGATTTCATGCGCTTTCTTCAGAAGATCCTAAGCCTGCGCCGTCGTTAGGTCAAAATACAGAAGAGATCCTGATTCAAGTTTTGGGTTTATCTGATCAACAAATTGGCTCTCTTCTGAAAAAGAAGATCGTGGCTTTTGCCGACTGAGTCGGCTCAGATTGATACTCATAAAGAGCTTTTTGTGGTGGCATATGCGCGGAGTGATTAAACCGTTGTTGCAAGCCCTATTTTTGGTTTGCAGAGCTATTGAATTGAGTTAGACTCGAAAGAAAATTTGAGGCTAGATACATTGAACTGTAATTAAGACCAGTAACAAATATTCGAAACAGCTGTTGTTTGGGGTTTTAACGATTAACAGATAGAGAGGAAAGGTATGCGTAACAATTTAATTTTGGCGATGGCGTATGTTTTTTTGGCAATAAAGTTGAGCTTTTTGTCGACGATTTCGATTGCTCAGCCTGAGGGTGCGCTGGCAATTATAGTGCCTGGCGGAGGGGATTACTCGAGATCCATTGGTAGTGACTCTGAAATGGCGCAACAGTTCTTTGATCAAGGTTTAAGAATGGCTTGGGGATTTTATTTCCCTGAATCAATTGCCTCATATCAAGAGGCTTCTCGGCTCGATCCTGAAAACCCAATGCCGTACTGGGGTATTGCCCATGCTGCTGGGCCGAATCCAAATAGTCGTTATGTAAATTTACCAGATGATCCTCAGGGTGCGGGTCTCGCCGCAATTCGAAAAGCAATGGACCTAGCAAATAACGGAACACCGTTAGAGAGGGATTTAATCAGCGCTACCTTTGTGTTGTATAACAAAGACGCTATCCCTGATAACCGAGAGAGGGATTTTGCCTTCTTAGATGCGATGCGTAAATTACATGCTCAGTATCCAGACGACGCTGACATCGCGACGGTTTTTGGTGAAGCGTACATGAATACAACTCGATGGGATTACTGGGAGGCAGATGGTTCAGCTAAGCCTGGAACGCTGGAGGGAAAGAATGCTCTTGAGGCAGCCATGGCTCTTGAGCATGATCATCCTGGTGCAAATCATTTATACATTCATTTAATGGAGGGGTCAGATCAACCAGAGCTTGCAATGCCTGCCGCGCAGAAACTCGAAGGCACGTTGCCGATTTCCGGTCATATGGTGCACATGCCCGGACATATCTACCTCCGAGTTGGTGAGTATGAGAAGGCAATACTTTCGAACGAGAGATCACAAATTGTTGATGACCAATTTGCTGAAATTTGGGGAGACACTAATTTCCCATTGATAGGGACCTACCCGCTTTCTCATAAAATCCACAAGCCTCACGCTTTAGATTTTGTTCGTTATGCAAATATGCTTCAAGGGAATTATGAGGACTCTAGCGAGGCTGCGGTTCGAAATTCAGGAACGGCGACTGGAGCAAGACGTGGGGGAGATAAGAACACGGCTCATGCATGGGTGATGGATAAGGTTTTTGGTAAGTGGGACAAGATTCATGCTGAAAATATGGCGAATAAGGAAATGGCAGACACGCCATATTTGAAAGGCATGTGGGCTTATGTGATGGGCAGTGCGCATGCTGCGAAAGGCCATATAGGGCCTGCTGAAGCAGAGCTTGAAGTGATTCAAGCTCAGATGATAGCAGATGGAGTTAATGACTCTGGTGTTGGTCCCACTCCAGCCGATCATGTGCTGGGACTGGCCATGCACTCGTTACTCGGCGAGATAGAGGAAGCTAAAGGAAATCTTGAAGGAGCGATTTTGCATTACGGGCATGCGGTCGAATTTCAAGAAAATCTCAATTATACCGAGCCCCCGGATTGGTCGCAGTCAGCACGTCTATATCTGGGAGCAGCTTTGCTGAGTGCGGATCGTCCTGTCGATGCCGAGGAAGTTTATCGGAAAGACTTACAATGGAATCAGCGTAATGGATGGTCTACTTTTGGATTGTATCAATCGCTTGAGGCGCAGGGCAAAGAGCAGGAAGCTGTAATAATCAAACGTCAGTTTGATGAGTTGTGGCGAAACGCAGACGTTACTTTGGAACGGTCAAGAATTTAAGTCCCTCTGGACTCACAGATTATCGTTTAGAGGGTTTCCTGTTTCGAAAACAGTTTATTTTATTCCTCGAGCGTCCGTAAGAGTAGAGCCGAAGCAATGTATTTTTCATCGCTTCGGCTTTTTTAATTTTTTTTTAAGAAGCAATTTTTTAAGAAGCAATTTTTACAATCAACGATATCGAGCTGATAAATCGTCCTTAAAGATTAGGAGAGTAGGGTTTGCCTTGTGAAATCACCCATTTCTTGCAATCGAAAGATCGGGTAGTTGTGCTTACTGGCGCTGGGTTGAGTCTTAACTCGGGAATCCCGACTTACCGCAATGGTGCCGGTCAGTGGCTACGCAATAACCCTATTCAGCATAATGACTTTTTGAATAAAGAAAGTGCTCGGCGCAGATATTGGGCGCGCAGTTATGCTGGTTGGCCGACCATAAATAATGCGATTCCAAACAAAGGTCATGAAAGCTTAGTGCGGCTGGAAGCCCAGGGGAAAATACTGTTATTAGTGACGCAGAATGTTGATCGTTTGCATCAGCGTGCGGGTCATCGGAGAGTAATTGACCTGCATGGTCGCCTTGATCAGGTTATTTGTTTGAGTTGTGGACAGAAATCGCTTAGGAGCAAAATCCAGCAGCGCATTCAGGAATTGAATTCTGGATTACCACATTCTGATGCATTTGCGCCAGATGGAGACGCCGACGTAGCGGAAGAAATCGTAGAATCTTTTCATGTGCCTGATTGTGAAAGTTGTGGCGGTATTTTAAAGCCTAATGTTGTATTTTTTGGAGATTCAGTTGGTCGTGAAATTGTGACAGAAATATATGAAAGTATTGACGAGAGCGACGCGTTGTTAGTTGTTGGTAGTTCTTTGATGGTGTTTTCTGGGTTTCGTTTTTGTAGATATGCCGCTGAAAAAAATATTCCAGTTGCTTGCATTAATCCGGGAAAAACTCGCGCGGATGAATTATTTTTTTTAAAAATTGAAGAACGTTGTGAAAATATATTGGAGAGAATAGCAATAGCCTTATCAGAATAAAATAACCAGAAATATACTTACAGGCTATTCTCATTTTGTAACGCTAATTAGAGGAAGAGTTAATGAATAAAAAAATTATGCTTTTGGCTCGAAATATTCCGTCACAATTAAACGCCTTAGTTTGCCTAAGTCTGTTTTTTAATTTTTATATTTTAGGAGAGACATTAATTGCGCAAGCGCATTTTGATGAGCAGGGAAACATTTCTAGTTCTGTGACAGCGGAGATACAGAGCAAGTTGCGTGATTCTTTAGCTTTTTCCGATCTACGAGATCAAGCAGAGGCTGAGCGAGGCTTCCTAGCACATCCGGAATTTAAGCAAATTCGTGATTCAACGGGTCGGGTAGTTTGGGATTTAGAGAAATACGACTTTTTATTGAATGGAGAGAGTTTTGATAGTATCCATCCTTCCCTGCAGCGCCAAGCTATCTTGAATATGAATTATGGGTTGTACGAGGTTGTTCCAGATTTTATATATCAGGTACGTGGTTTTGATCTTGCAAACATGACTGTTGTGCGAGGGAATACGGGCTGGATCGTGTTTGATGTTCTCTTGTCGTCAGAAACTGCCAGAGCTGCTTTAGAATTAATTAACAAGGAGCTTGGAACATCTCCGGTAAGCGCTATTATATATTCTCATTCACATATTGATCATTTTGGAGGTGTTCTAGGAATAGTAAGTGTAGAAGAGGTCTCAAGTGGGGAGGTTGAAATTTATGCCCCATCAGGATTTATGCGTGAGGTTGCCTCTGAAAATGTTTATGCCGGAACCGCCATGGGTCGGCGTGCTGGTTTTCAATATGGGGGTAATATCCCTTCGAGTCCGTTCGGGCAAGTCGATTCCGCGATTGGAAAAGGTCTCTCTCGAGGATCGAGGGGTTTGATTCCGCCTACCGTGGTCGTTAGCGAAGCATTTGAAGAACACACAATAGATGGAGTTAACATAGTTTTTCAAAACACGCCCGGAACTGAAGCGCCTGCTGAAATGAATGCTTGGTTCCCAGACCGCAAGGTGTTTTGGGCGGCAGAAAATATCACGGCTACTATCCACAATATTTATACTTTGCGCGGGGCTCTGGTACGCGACGCACTGGAATGGTCCAAGCAAATCAATCGAGCTCTTTATGAGTATGGCCAGGAAGCGGAAGTGATGATCTCTTCACACAATTGGCCTCGATGGGGCAATGAGCGTATTCAAGAAGTTATGCGAAGTCAGCGGGATGCTTACGCGAATTTAAATAATCAAGTGCTATTTCATGCCAATAACGGGGTCACTATAAATGAAATTCATAATGAGTATAAAGTTCCGAAGAGTCTAGAAAAAAAATGGAGTGCGCGTCAATACCATGGGTCAGAATTTCATAATGCCCGAGCCGTAATTAATCGTTATCTTGGCTATTGGGATGGTAACCCTGCAACACTTGTCCCGCTTTCTCCTTATGATTCTGCTCCCTTATATGTGGACATGATGGGAGGCGCCTCTTCAATTATTTTACGTGCAGAGCAGCTTTATAGCCAGGGTGAGTATCGATTAGCAATGGAGATACTCAACAAACTTGTATACGCAAAACCAAATAATACAAGAGCGAAAAATCTGCTTGCAGATGTGTTCGAACAACTTGGTTATCAGTACGAGAGCGCTAGCTTGCGAAATGTTTTTTTATCTTCAGCGTCGGAGCTTCGCAACGGAATATTAGTTCGCTCTTCGTCTTCAACTGGAAGCAATAGTCTTCAACGGGCTCTGACGACGGCCCAATGGTGGGACGCGATCGGTACTCGTATTGATAGTGAAAAAGCTGATGAGATGAATTTTATTATAAATTTTTCTTCGCCTGACACCGGAGAAAATTTCGTCATAGAAATGAGTGGGGCCACGCTTTCGGTGCTAGAAGGTTATTTAGCAGCGAAGCCCGATGTTTCAATTGAAATCAATCGTTCAGATTTAGAGGCTGTAATAAGCGGGCAAGAAACACTCGCTTCAAGGCTGCAGGCTGGTTATGGCAGTGTCTCCGGAGATGCTTTGGTATTAGCTCAGCTAACCGCAGTAATAGTCGATTTTGAACAGAATTTTGAGGTGCTTCCCGGGACCGAAAAGCTTATCGACTAGATGAAGAGAGAAAGCTTTGGCGGTTATTCATTGGAGTAACAGTTAAAGGTGTGGGAAATTGCAAATTAAATTGAAGTTTTTAGGACACGTGGTTAGCAGGTAAAATGACTTAGGTATGAATAAACCAGCTAGTTTAGAGCTAATTAAAGCGGTACGGCTCCACAAATCGTTTGGACCGATATCCGTTTTAAACGGTATCGATCTCACCATAAAAGCGGGTGAGGTGCACGCGATTCTTGGCGAAAATGGAGCCGGGAAGTCAACGCTTGTAAAGCTTCTCTCCGGATTTGAACATTTGAGTTCGGGGTCCATAAGTGTTCAGCCAATGAACTCTGAAGATCCTAATGATCTTTTGAAAAGTGCTGTCTGGGATCAAAGAACAGCGGAAGCTCAAAAAGTGATTCTTATTCATCAGGAGCTCAATCTTATTGATGAATTAACTGTTGCAGAGAATATGTTTCTCGGTGTAGAGCGTCTAACGCAGTTTTCTTTGTTTGGGTTGCGATTTCTTGATAGAGCGAGTATGGATGAGATCGCTTCAAAATATCTTGGTGTTTTGAAAATTGGCATTTCTCCCTCTGACAAAGTCGGAGACCTCTCTGTGGCAGAGAAACAACTCGTTGAGATAGCAAAGGCCCTGTCAAAAAATCCGCGAGTGCTTATTTTAGACGAGCCAACGGCTGTATTGACTGAGCAAGAAAGCCGTGTGTTATTTGCTCGAATTGAAGAATTAAAGTCTGACGGTGTTGCTATCATATTTATTTCTCATAAGTTAGAGGAAATCGTTGCCTTAGCCGACTGCGTAACAATCATCCGCGATGGAGATCAGGTTGGTTGCTTTAACGTTTCTGAGCTAAGCAAAGATGACATGGCGAAACTTATGGTTGGTCGAGAGCTCAGTAAACTGTTTCCGTCGATCCCAGAACCATCATCTAAAGCAGAGTTTGCGATGTCAGTTTCTTCATTAGAAATTTATGGCAAGGACCCTGTTTCCTTTGCGCTTAAACGCGGAGAAATATTGGGATTTGCTGGTTTAGTTGGATCCGGACGATCGGCGTTAATGGAGACTTTGGTTGGTTTGCGTAAAGCGAAAAGAAGGGTTGTGTTTATTAATGGTTCTGAGGTTTTTATCAGTAATTTTGCTGAAGCTCGTGCGAATGATATTTCTTATTTGACGAAAGATAGGAAAGGCAGAGGGTTGTTTTTAGAGAAAACCGTTGCGTTCAATTTTTCACTTTTTGCTTTGAAGCAATTTTCTCATTGGCTGTTAGACGTTGTAACTGAGCTCAAAGCTCTCGTTAAGGCGCTTAACTTATTTGATATTCGGGTTAAGGATTTAAAGGCAGGGGTCAATAAGTTATCAGGTGGAAATCAGCAGAAATTATTAATCGCGAAGATGCTTGAAACTGCGCCGCAAATAATTATTTTTGATGAGCCAACTCGAGGCATCGATATTGGTACAAAAAGTCAAATTTACAGGCTTTTTGCGGAGCTGACCCAAAAGGGTTGTTCAATAATAATTGTTTCGTCAGATATGAACGAGGTTATCGGATTATCACATCGCGTAGCGGTGATGCGTGACGGTCAGTTAACCGGCATGCTCGAAGGTAAAGATATTAACGATGTAGAAATAATGCGTTATGCCGCAGGTCTGAAGAAGCAGTAAAAAACTAGGTAAAAGCAAATAATTTTTGAGGGTCTTATGCTAATTTTAAATTTGAAATCGACAGGGCCGTTTATTGCGTTATGTCTAGTTTTTTTGCTGGGCGTTTTTGTAAATGAGGCCTTTCTTAGCTCTGGTAATTTGGCGAACATACTTGCTCGCAGCTCTTTTATTGGTATCGTGGCTGTCGGTGCAACATTTGTTATAACTGCAGGAGGGATCGATCTATCGGTTGGGTCTATGGCAGCATTTATCTCCGGTTGCATGATTCTTCTTATGAACGCCCTGCATCAGAGCATCAATTCTATTTCAATTATCATATGTGTCGCTGTTTTTGCGTCCATTGCGATGGGATTATTAGCGGGTCTTATTAACGGGTTGCTGACAACGAAAGCGAGAATTGAGGCTTTCATAGTTACGTTAGGAACGATGGGTATTTACCGATCGCTGGTAACTTTTATGGCGGACGGTGGAACATTGTCGCTTAGCTTTACAATCAATGATGTATACAGCAATGTTTATTATAGTGACTTTTTAGGAATACCGTATCCAGTATGGGTATTTTTTAGCCTAGCGGGGCTAGCTTTTGTTTTGATGAACAAAACTATTTTCGGACGCCATTTATTCGCAGTTGGTTCTAGTGAAAAAGTTGCGCTTTATTCGGCGATTGATACAGAAAAGATTAAAATCTTCGCCTTTATGATACAAGGGTTTTGTGTTTCTATTGCTACGATCATTTATGTGCCTCGTTTAGGTTCGGCGTCAGGGCAGACTGGAGTGCTTTGGGAATTAGAAGCAATCGCAGCAGTAATAATAGGAGGGACTGCCCTGAAGGGTGGATATGGACGTGTTTGGGGCACCGTTGCGGGGGCGCTTATCTTGACTCTTATTGGGAATATTCTTAATTTGACGGACATGGTGAGTAATTATCTCAACGGAGCGGTGCAGGGGCTCATTGTAATAGCTGCAGTAGTTATTCAACAAAGAAACGGCGTGCAAGCTGAATCCTGAGCATTGAGTGGTTTTGTCGTTTTACGGAGACTTATATGAAACATAGAGTTAAATCAAGTGCTCGTTTAGAACAGATTTTTGTATTTGGATTTTTGGTCTGGGCGTTGCAGATGCCAAGTTTTGCTCAAACCTTAGGTGTCTCTGTCCCAGCTGCAACACATGGATGGACCGGTGGGCTTAATTTTCATGCGGAAGAGACTAAAGATCGCCTAGAAAACCAGTATCCAGAGTTGAAAATTGTTCTAGTTACAGCAAGCAATGCTTCTGAGCAGGCCAATGATCTTGAAGATTTGCTTACGATTCACCAAATCGATGCTCTTGTTATTTTGCCTTTTGAATCGGCTGCATTGACTGGTCCGGTCCGAAACGTGGAACGCTCAGGTGTGTTTGTGACCGTGGTTGATAGGGGTTTAACTGACCCTAGTATTCATGATTTCTATGTGGCTGGAAATAATAGCGAGATGGGCCGTGTTTCTGCAAATTATATCAAAAGTCGGTTAGATCAGGATGGAAAAATAGTCATTCTTCGTGGCATGCCGACGGTCATCGATGAGCAACGATTTGACGGATTTATGTCATCAATTGACGATACCGGTATAGAGGTTCTTGACTCTCAGTATGCTAACTGGAATAGGGATGACGGTTTTACGGTAATGCAAGATTTCTTGTCAAGGTTCCCGAAGATTGATGCGGTGTGGGCTCAGGATGATGATATCGCTATCGGTGTCATACAGGCAATCCGGCAGGCGAGACGGCAAGATGAAATGTTTGTGGTTGGCGGGGGAGGAATGAAAGATATCATTCAGCGGGTTAAAAGAGGTGATAAGCTCACGCCTGTCGATGTCCTTTACCCTCCGGGAATGATTTCAACTGCCATGGAGCTTACAACAATTAAACTACTAGCAGATGCGCCAATTGAAGGAGAATACATTCTCAGTTCCCCGTTAATTACTGAACAAAACGCTGACGATTATTATTTTCCAGATTCGCCTTTTTAATTGTAGGAGCGCCCCATGAAGACTATAAAGGGACCAGCGGTATTTTTAGCACAATTCGTTAGCGACGAGAGCCCCTTCACCTCACTCTCTGAAATAGCTGGCTGGGCCTCTGATTGCGGTTTTAAAGGAGTTCAAATCCCGAGTTGGGACGAGCGCCTTTTTAATTTGGAATTAGCAGCTGAAAGCTCCGATTATTGCGACGAAGTTCGGGGTGTGCTTGCAAATCATGATATTGAAGTAACTGAGTTGTCCACACATTTGCAAGGGCAGCTGGTCGCTGTCCATCCTGCGTATGATCAAATGTTTGACGGTTTTGCTCCGAGTGAAGTGCACGGCAAGCCTAAGGCCCGTCAAGAGTGGGCAGTTGATCAACTTATGATGGCTGCTAGGGCATCCCGGAATTTAGGGCTTACTGATCATGCGAGTTTTTCTGGTGCGCTTGCTTGGCCATATTTATATCCTTGGCCACAGCGTCCAGCGGGGTTAATTGAATCAGCGTTTGATGAGCTAGCGATGCGTTGGTTGCCTATACTCAATGCATTTGATGATGCTGGGGTAAGTATCGGTTTTGAGATTCATCCCGGTGAAGATTTACACGATGGCGTCAGTTTTGAGATGTTCTTGGAGCGAGTGGGGAATCATTCAAGAGCAAATATCCTTTTTGATCCAAGTCACCTGGTACTTCAGCAATTGGATTACTTAGGGTTTATGGATGCGTATCGGGAACGTATAACGATGGTCCATATCAAAGATGCGGAGTTTAATTCTACTGCGAAACAGGGAGTTTATGGCGGTTATCAAAGTTGGATTGACAGGGCAGGCCGGTTTAGATCGTTAGGAGATGGACAAGTAAATTTTAAAGCTGTGTTCTCAAAGCTTGCAGCGACGGATTTTAATGGTTGGGCAGTTTTGGAATGGGAATGCTGTTTGAAACATCCGGAGGATGGCGCTAGGGAAGGTGCAAAATTTATTGACAATCACATCATTCGTGTCACCGACAGAGCTTTCGATGATTTTGCGGAGTCGGGAAGTGATGAGCTAATAAATAAAAAGATCTTAGGTCTTTGACTAGTGAATGAACCGTTTAGAAAAATTCGAATTGGAATGATCGGTGGTGGACCGGATGCGTTTATCGGCGAGGTTCATCGGCTAGCTGCTAGAATGGATAATCGATTTGAACTAGTTGCAGGTTGCTTCAGTGCGGATTATTCGAAAAGTAAAAAGTTTGGAACTGGTTTAGGTCTGAGTGCAGAGAGAATTTATCGGACGCCGTCCGAAATGGCGAATGGAGAAGCTGATAAAGAAAATGGTATTGAAGTCGCTATTATTGTGACTCCAAATAATCTGCATTTCGAGCACGCTCAAACGATGATCCTCGCCGGAGTTCATGTTATATGTGACAAGCCTATCACCTCTGATCTAAAGCAAGCTGAAGAGCTTGAAAGGTTGGTTAGTAGTGTGGGCGTCCATTTTATGGTGACATACAATTACAGTGGCTACCCGATGGTAAGAGAGGCTAAACAGATCGTTGGATCGGGCAGGCTGGGTAAACTGAGAGTGGTGCAAGTTGAGTATCCACAGGACTGGCTGGCAACAGATATAGAGGCGTCTGGTCAAAAACAGGCTGCTTGGCGAACAGATCCATCACAAGCCGGTGAGGGAGGAGCGATTGGCGATATTGGAACTCATGCTTATCATTTGGTTGAATTCGTAACGGGTGAAAAGCCGCATAGTTTACTTGCAGATTTGGATTCTTTTGTTCCTGGTAGGGTTCTCGATGATAATGGTCATATTCTGCTCCGATACGAGAGTGGTTTGAAGGGTATGCTTTGGGCAAGTCAGATAGCCAGCGGGCACGAAAACGGGTTGAGATTGCGTGTTTATGGTGAGCAAGGTAGTTTGGAGTGGTGTCAGGAAACTCCAAATTTTTTAGAATTCAAACCGCTTGGCGGCAGTAAAAATACGTTGACTAGAGGCGGCCCCGGGCTCGGGGTGCTAGCTAATGAATCTACTCGAATACCGGCAGGACACCCGGAGGGTTTCATTGAAGGGTTTGCGAATCTTTACAGCGACTTTGCGGATCAGCTTCGCTATGTCTCGAAAAGGTCAGAGACAGTGCTGCCCACGGTGGCAGATGGGGTAAATGGAGTGCGGTTCGTAAAATCGGCGGTAGTTTCTTCCAAGGCAGGCGGTGTTTGGCAATCTCTAAGTTAGACTCCATAATTTTTTTGTGTTGTTATAATTAGGTTTATTTTAGGAAAATTTATGAAAAAACTTAATCGGAGAAAGTTTTTGGAAGGTTCAGTCTCCTTAGCGACTGGCTTTTACGGAGCCTCCTTGATTTCTGCAGCAGAAGGTGTTTCAGAAAAGCGGGGCATAGAGCATTTGGGGCTTCAACTCTATACTATGCGAAAGGAAATGAATTCTGATTTCGAGGGGACTCTGGCCCGCATTGCAGAGCTCGGTTATAGCGAGGTTGAATTTGCAGGTTACTTTGATCGCTTGCCAAACGAAGTACGTAAGGTGCTTGATACAAATGGTTTAATATCTCCGGCGGCGCATATCCCTTGGCAATCTGTCCGCGATAATCTTGATTTCGAGATTGAGCGTGCTCTAGTTCTCGGCCAAAAAAATATTGTTATTCCTTACTTGGGACCAAAAGAAAGAACAGAAAGCCACTACAAGCAGCTTATTGAAACTTTAAATTTTGCTGGAGAGTCATGTAAAAAGGCGGGTTTAAGAATTGGATATCACAATCATGATTTTGAGTTTCAGCCAATTGCGGGGATGGTCCCGTATGATCTAATTCTTGATGAGACGGAGGACTCCCTCGTAGATTTCGAGCTAGATTTATATTGGATAGCGCATGCCGGGATAGATCCAATTCCGTATTTCGAAAAGTATCCTGGTCGTTTTACGATGCTTCATTTGAAAGATCGGACATCCGATGGGGAGATGGCTGCAATAGGAAGCGGAGAAATTAATTTTGAATCGATTTTTTCTCGGGCTGAATTAGCTGGGGTCAGGCATTATTTTGTTGAGCATGACAACCCAAGCAATGCGTTTGCATCTATCAGAAAAAGTTATGGTGCTTTGAGCACGATGAGAATTTAACATATAAGGCACATGCGAAATTGCCGAAAACTCCGGCTTTATTTCATCTTAAGCAACGAGGAATTGTTAAATGAAAACGCGAAGAGAATTTATTCAGGGATTGATAGTTTCTGTCGGAGGTATGACTGCACTCTCAGCTTGTGATGGTGAGGGGGGTATTAACGCGACAAGCGTCAGAGAAGCGATGCGTTTTTATGACGATTCAGAATGGCAGTTGGTGGAGAAGCTAGCTGACCTGATTATTCCAACTACTGAGACTGCTGGCGCAGGTGACGTAAATGTTGTCGGTTATCTTGATGGATTAATGTCGGAGTGGGCGAATGAGGAGACTCAGACTAAGCATCGCTTGGCTATTGAGAAAATCTCTAATCATTTGAGTAAAGCGACTAATGGTAATTTTTTAACCGCCGGACCAAAAGATTCTGAAGCTGCCCTAATTCAGCTCGATATTGAGGCTTTTTCTGAAGGAAATGACTGGTCAGGTTATATAGATTTTAAGAGTTATGTGACTTCGGCATACTTTGCTACGGAAAGGGGCGCACTAGAGGAGCTAAAGTGGGTTGCTATTCCGGGGCGTTGGGATCCAAGCGTAGAGCTGATTTAAAAATTTTAAATAAAATAATTATAAAAAAAATAGCGATAACGAGGATGGAGCTGTGACAGATTTTGATGCAATCGTAGTAGGGTCGGGCATGAGTGGGGGGATGTCAGCCAAAGAGCTGACTGAACGTGGCTTAAAAGTTTTGTTATTGGAAAGGGGGCCTGAAATTATTCCAGAACGCGATTATACAGACCATCTGACACCGTGGCAGACACCTAACCTCGATAGCGTTGCGCAGGACGAAATTGCAGAGCACTATCCGAGGCAATACGGAGGGGTCGCTTATGCAATCAAAGAGTCAACAAAACACTTTTGGGTTAAAGATAGCGACCATCCCTATGAGGAGGCTGAGGGTACAAGTTACGACTGGTTGCGTGGTTACCATACTGCCGGGCGTTCGATCATGTGGTCGAGGCAGACGTACCGGTTAAGTGATCTTGATTTTGATGCCAATAAGAAAGAAGGCGTCGCCATTGATTGGCCAATACGGTACTTAGATATTAAGCCATGGTACGAAAAGGTCGAGCAGTTTATCGGAATTTCCGGTGCGCCCGAAGGCCTTTCTCAGCTCCCTGATAGTATTTTCCAGCCCGCTTTTGAATTAACCGACGCAGAAAAAAAATTGAAGCAAGGGGTTGAAAATAAATTTCCTGAGAGGAATGTCATTGCGGCCCGCATCGCTCATCTAACTGATGCTACAGCTGAACAAAAGTCTCTGGGCCGAAGTAATTGTCAGGCCCGTAATCATTGTCATAAAGGCTGTAGCTTTAAGGCATATTTTTCGTCACTGAATGCGACTTTGCCGGCGGCGCAGAGAACAAATAATTTGACAGTTGTTCATAATGCGATAGTTGATTCACTTGACTATGATCCGGAACAGAACAAAGTCACAGGAGTCAGAGTGATCGACTCAGGAAATAATTCACGAGTCACATACAAAGCGCGCGTTGTTTTTTTGAACGCGTCGACAATAGCGTCC
>MDTC01021373.1_pt1 | contig 18656 bp, 8 predicted proteins | sample 811181 | NCBI WGS metagenome assembly MDTC01 (sample SAMN05326644, study PRJNA326480) | marine metagenome | isolation source: seawater | place: Pacific Ocean: North | collected 2011
AACTCTGCAACGTCGACAGTCCACTGACACCTGCTGGGTGGTCGGGGCGTTAAAAAGCAGGTAAAACCTCGGAGCGTTTGGTTGTCTATCGGAGGCTAAACGGCTGAAGACAGCATCGGCTTGAAAGGTGTTCCTTCCTTAACCAAGCTTAAATCATTAAGAGAACTATGCGCGTAGACGCCGGATCGGAAGTGTTGCGGGACGCGGGTTCGATTCCCGCCACCTCCACCAAAGTTTCAATTGATTATCAATCATTTATGTAATTAATTAAAATTTCCTAGCAATTTCCTAGCAACTTCCTTGCGACTCTTCAGGTTTTAGTTTACTTTTGTTACATGAAAAGTAATGCGGGAACTTATGAGTATCCAAAGAATTCAGGGATTAAAATTTCTTTGGTTCTAAATGAATCTATTGATTCGCGAATCGCAGATCGTGAAACGAGTCAATCCTACCGGGCCACAATTCCAGCAAGGCTATCTTCAGGTAAAAGAAAGATGAAGCAATTTAGAACAGAGAAGGAAGCTAAGGTCTTTGCTAAAGAAGAGTGGGATAACTTTAGAGTTCTTGGTGAAGACTTTTCTGATTTAACGAAAGAAGAAAGAAAAGAAGCAATTCAAGCTGTAAGGATGGCTAGGGATTATGATGTTGATTTAATGGAAGCTCTAGAGTTTGGGATTCAAAGAATGTGCCCAGTAGGTGGAGTAAAAACAGTGGGAGAAGTTGTTAAAGAATTTATCCAAATCAAGGAGAGAAGAAAGGCGAAAGGAGATTTAAAAGAAAGAAGCCTTAGGGATTCAAGGTCGAGAGGTGAAAGGCTTTCTTCATTACTAGGAGAACTGAAAATTAATGAAATTTCTGGAATAAAGCTTAAGGATTCACTTCTCGGTTTAGAGAAAAGCTTTCGCACCCAACGAAATTACAAATCAATATGGTCTGAAATATTCAGATTTGCAAAACAACGAAAGTACACACTCGATAATCCATTTGATGAGTTATCTACAGAAGACCTTCGGGAAATTGTTGGTACGGGGAATGATTGGAATCCTCCAGGTATTTTATCGGTAAAAGAAGCTGAGTCTTTATTAACCGGTGCTTGGACTAATCCTGAATTAGATCTTCTAGCTGCAATTACACTAGGGCTTTTTTGTGGAATTCGAACCGAAGAAATAAAGCAGCTCAAATGGAGTGATTTGAAACTTGATGATAGTGACCCGTATTTGGTCATCTCTCGGGAAATAGCAAAGAAGAGAAGGATGAGGCATGTTAAGATACCCCCGAATGCGTTGGAGTGGCTAATGAAGTGCAAAGATAAGACAGGTGGCATAACGATGAGTCGCTCCGAGAACGATTATCAAAAGAGATTTAGAGCATTACATCTTAAGTGTGGCTTTAGTGAAAAAATTAACGGTAAGATCGAGTCTGACTGGAAGCATAACGCCATGAGACATAGCTTTGGGACATACCATTTTGCCCTTTATGAGGATCCTTTAAAAACCTCAGTTGAGATGGGTCACAAAACTGGTGATGATGTCTTGTTTGAGCACTACCGAAGCTTGGCAAAAAAAGATGAGGCTAAAGAATATTTTAATATTTTCCCAAAAGTTAAACAGCCCAAGATCGTTCAGTTTGCTTCTTAGTGTAGTTGCATAGTTTTGGTCCTCAAAAGCAGTTAATACAACCGATTGCGAGAGATCGTCATGAGTAGCAGAATTAACTCATGATAAAAACACATACTATGAATCTAGTGGATGAAGATGACACCTTCTTGAGGTGGAATCCTCCACATATTATGAACGCAAAGGAACTCGCTGTATACCTAGGGATTTCTGAAAGAAAGATACGATCTGACACTGCATCTGGTAAGATTCCATCTGTAAGGATAGGTGGAAGAGTAGTCTTCAGACTCAGTGACATTGATCAATGCCTTGAAAACTTAAGAAGGGGCAAGCAGTAATGAAAAAAATAGAAGTTGAGAAGCTATTAGACGCTAAATTCTCAAGGTTTAGGGATTTGTTATCCGTAAATAAATGCGAGGAGACAACATTAAGAAAGTGGGCTGAAGAAATAAAAAGCGAGAAGTATAAGGCTAAAATTGATCAAATAAGATCTAGTAATAAAGGTCCATTAAGGGATACACTTAAAAAAAGCTTACCCTGCGTTACACTAAGTGGAACTTGCGAAAATGGTAGAGGTAAAGGAAAGAGTCTCACCACTCATAGCGGACTTATGCAACTAGACTTTGATGAAGTCGGAAACGTAGAGAAAGCCACTGAAACTCTGATGAAAGATCCTTTCATCATTATGGTTTGCTTAAGTCCAAGTGGAGAGGGAGTCAAGGCAGTCGCAGCAATTGATCCAGATAAACATAAAGAATGCTTCAAGGAGGCGTCAAAATGGTATGAGCATAAAGGACTCAATCTCGATAAATCTACCAAAGACCCTAAGAGAACTTTTTTTGTCTCCAGTGATAGTAATCTTTGGATAAGAGAAAGTGGAGAAGTAGAAATTTTTTGTGGAAAACCTACTCAAGAGAAATCTGCTTCCACATCAGAGGGAAGTGTTTTGTATTTAGATGTTGCAGACCTATACGGCACACCGATTCTCTTAAACAAAGAAGGAGAACCAAAAAGTTTAAATCAAAATTGGTTTGCTGAAATAATGCACCGAGAAGGTAGGTATCGTTGGGATAAAATAAAAAAAGATTTTTTTAATTATCAAGATACTAGTGGAGTTTGGGAACTTGCTGACATTGCTGAGATCAAAACACGAGCCGGTGAACTTGCCCTTGATCTTCTCAGACAAGAAGGCTGGATATTTGAAAAAGCAAAATTTTCAAATGAAAACTTTCGTCGCTCTGTAGTTGAAGACTTAAAGGGAAGAACTGCCACAGAATTCCCGACTTCAATGCCTACCCAACTCCATGTTAGGAACGGAATGATAGATGTAGAGAACAGAAAAGTTTTTTTGAAACAATTCAACCCTAGTGCCCTAAGCCAGCATGCTCTTCCAGTTCATTATGATCCAAGTGCTGAGTGTCCAAAATTCTTATACACATTACTTGGTGGTTTAACATCTAGTGAAAAATTATTAGTACAAAAAATGGCGGGCTGTTTTCTGTTTGGTCAGAACCCTGCACAAAAAATTCTTTTCATTTCCGGAGACGCTGGATCAGGTAAATCTTGCTTATTAGAATGTTTCCAGTACTTGGTCGGGTATCGAGGAGCAGCGGAATTGAGAATTGAACAATTGAGTGAAAGATTCGAAACTCATCGATACATTGGTAAGCGTTTCCTGTACTGTGATGATGCTAAAATCAATCTTCTCCAAGGTAAGAACTCTGAGATGCTGAAAAAGCTTACTGGGGGCACAATGATTGATGTTGAAAGAAAAAACAGCACTGAAGAACTTTATGTTCGAGGCGATTTTCCAATATTATTTACTTCAAACACAAGCCTTGCACTAAAGTTAAATGGAGATGTAGAGGCATGGCGTCGACGTATTTTGATATTAAACTTCAAGCCTGGGGCAAAAAAAAGAATACCAAACTTTGCTAAGACTCTTTTTGAAGAAGAGGGACCAGGTATTTTGAATTGGGCTTTAGATGGATGGGCAATACTCCAAGAGGAACTTAATGCTTCAGGTCACTTTCAGATAACCAAGGATCAACAAAAGATGGTCGACGACGTCTTAATGGAGTCAGAATCCCTCAAGGTATTTGTGCACAAAGCAATTGTTGCAAGAACTGGAGAATTCTTGATCGCTGAAGATGTGGTTAGTGAGTACGAGAAATTTTGCGAAGACGCAGGTTGGACTCACATCAATCGCACAAAAGTAATGAGAGCACTCCCTTCTTTGATCTCGAAGCGATTTAAAATACCTAAAACTCGTAAATCTAACAAACGTGGGTGGAATGGCCTTGCAATTGAACATTAAAGATAAGGCAAGAAAGCATCTGAGAGATGCACCTTCTGCTGTGAGTGGAAAAGGTGGGCATAATATAACTTTTCGTCTCGCAATTGACTTGGTTCAAGGTTTTGGGCTAAGCCAAGAGGATGCACTTGAATTACTAAGAGAATGGAATGAGGGATGTAAGCCTCCGTGGTCTGAATATGAATTAAAACACAAAGTTGAAGATGCGGAAAAAGCTCAAAGAAAAAATCCACCGGGCTGGCTTTGTCTTTCAAGCACGCGAGTTCGATACAATCTGCCCCCCCCTTTGGATTTCAATAACGATATTGTCATTAGCGAGCGAAATTGCCTATTTCCCGACCACTGTCCAGATGGATTTTCAATGAGTGCTTTTAATAATGGCTTTCTGATTCCAAAAGAAAGTAATGACCTAAATGGCTGTGAGACTGTGCCAGAAGTGGCGACTGATTTTGAGTATGAAAACTACTATGGGGATCCCTTTTAATAAAATTTATTTTAACTTCTCAAGTTTTACCGGCACTCTTGGCAGGATAAGCCTATTTTTCGTGGCCCCTCACCTCCCCTCAGCTAAAATTATAACGCTATTTGGCTTAAACCAGCAACTGGTAGTAATTACAACAAAATGGCTGAGATCATCTTTTCAAAGAAAATTTTTCCCAAAAAATACTACCCTATTGCCAGGATCAAAAAACATATCCTACAGACAACTCGGCAAGGTGCATATCTCGAGCGGAAAATAATTCCATTTCCTCCACTCTCATCCATCGGTATCGGATTCCAAGTACGAGATAATCAACAGGACGAAGTTCTAATCCTGTAAAAAGTTGAAAGCTGAAAAGAAAGTCGCTCTCTTCAACTGAAATACCAGATAGTAAAAAAGAACTTTCTTGATTTACTCCACCTAGCCCCGCACCTAATAAACCGGAAATATAATCATTGAAGTGAATCCTACCACCTCCGGAAAAGTGAAAACCTACACCATCTGTCTCTCCCAGAAAAACCAGAGGAACATTGATACTTTTCATGTCATTGTGAAAGTAAGAAAGCTGAAAATCGGCAAAAAAGTTACGCCAATCATAACCCAGTCTTAGACCACCGCTTAATCCAATGCTTTCTTCAATTTCAAAAACTCCACCGACCGAATTCCATTCTAGATCATTTGTAGTTTGCATTCCAAAGAATGGAAGAATGTAGAAGCCAACCCCTTTAGATTTATTAATATGTTTGAGGGAGGAGATAACTGGCTCATGTTTGTCATCTATTTTTGGCATTTCTCTGTCGGGTAATTGCGAAGTTTCAGCCTGTCTTTCTGGAGATATTTCGAGAATGGATGGCTCAGGAATATTAAGCTTTGGAGCCTTATATTTTAAATCATCCAATCTTTCCGCAATACTTTCCAGCTTGTTTTTGATTTCCAGAATACTCGACTTGGAATCTTCTTCAGTTTTTTCTTTTCCAACGAGTTCACTCGAAAGCAAGATGCAAAAGATTAAGCAACTTAAGAAATTCTGACAGGCACCACTCATTTTGAATAGATCTAATTTATGGCTCTTTTTTGATAGAAAGCCCAGAGGTTGATGAGGTTCCGAAGATTAGCAGCTCAGCAATTGATTTTTCTTTTTCCGCTTCAGTCAAGTGATCCATTTTCTCTAAGATTTTCTTCACTTCGCTAACAACTTCCGTGCCGGAAGCATTCCCAGATGGTATAATCAGAAAGGAAGCATTAATGGTAGAGTTACGGATTGCCTCAAATTCGATCACAGGCTCCATTGAATTAGTATCTCCACTCCATCCAGCGAAATTGGAATTACTTTTTGCTTTTGCTTCAAGTCTTACTGAATCCCATCGATAGTAATTACCAAACCCTGTTACCTCCCCACCGTTGGAAGGGGTTACTTCGCCGAAAATTTCAATAGGTGTATTAGGTTCAAACCATTCTTCCTCCTCATAATCATAAAGAGTGGTAACGGCTCTATCGAGATTTACATAAGTCCACTTTCCTCTTTTGCTCAAAAAGATATATGGAAAGAAGTCATGCCTAGTCCAAAGCCAGCCAAGCTTCTCATGGAACAACCATGCGCCTGCTTGACTTTCAACATTCACAAAAACCCAACCTAAGTTTTGATGATAAACCCAAGGATACAATTCCGTATGAAATAGGCCAAACCAATCACTTCTCCACCAATCTGAATAATCTTCTACACGAGTTCCATCCATCCACTGCTCACCCGCAGAAATCCTCGGTAAGACAAAGGCTTTTTCCGTGCCATAATTAACCCCTTCCTGGTTTTCTGCAAAAGCTTTAAAATAATAATTTCCACCCAGTGGGATTTGAGCGGTATGTGAGGTAAAAGTAGAAGCTGTATTGGATGTACTAAAGATCTTTTCCACATCCCCGTTCGCTTCATCCAAATTTGGATTTTGAGAGAATAAAAAGCCAAGTTTCAAATCATCGCTAAAACTTCCAAAGGCTACCATAGTTGCATTCAATTGGAGCTTGGAATCCACAATCTTTGCTTGACCAGTCTGAACATTTGGAACCAATTCATCCGAAACTTGAATCTTTAATGATTTCTCTACCGAGTTGAACCGACTATCTATAGCTTGCAATCTTATCTCAAGCTCTTTGTCGCCAGATTCATAATCAAAAACAACGGCAGTTTTCAAGGCACCACTGGCATCAATGGTAAAGAGTTGATTATCAGTATCACCTTGACCACTTGCATAGACATATTCGATCAAACCGCCGTAAACATCGTTTACTCCAAACTCATGAATGATGGTGCCAGCCGGTAAATTTTCAGGAACCAACAATGCAAGATCAGGTATTTGCAAACGACCCGCTAGGTAGGTCCAATCTGTAAGATTAATTTCAACCTCTTCTTCCCGAAACAAACCCTTTTCATCTGAAAGTCTTATGATCGGCTTAAGAACGCCATCGTTCATTAATTTTAAATCATCATAATCCTGTACTTGAATCTCTCCAGTATCAGGATGAATAATTAGCAGGGCCAGTCCGTCTAAATCAAAATCAGGATTCTGCCCCACAATTGAATATAATATATCTTCTCCCTCTGGATCATAGGCTGAAAAACTACCGACTGATAAATCTTCTGTAAATTCAGCTGGTGAAATAATTTCGGATTGAGTGAGTACTGGAGCGTAAACATTAATCTCAGCCCGTGCCGAAAAATCTCTCAATACATCAAGGCTGAATTTACCCAAACTGGTTTTCTCTCCAACTGTGCTCCCTCCATCTTCTTCCAGGCTTTCGACTTCTCCTGATCGGTTAATTATACTTTGAGCCTGTACTGCATCAGAACCAGTCAAACCGAGGAGTAAATCAACTTCGTCTTCAAAGAGTGTGTTTGAGGTCAGTTCGCCTAATTCATTCAAAATATTTTGGGTGGCACTTGCCAAACTCTTAAACTCGGACGGAGCGACGGATGGGTCGTTCGACAAATCATCCAACATAGTATTTGCAGATGATATTTGATCCACCATCTCATTTAAAATCTGGTCATTTCCAATTTCTGCAATTTCCGGCTGACTCTTTGCTAAATCAGCCCGTACCGAAGAGACCTCCAATAATTCTAAGTTTTCGCTCTGCTCGATTTCACTTATAGCAATATCATCTGCTGAATTGATAACTTCGAGCAACAAGGTAGGATCATTTAAATCAAAAGCGGTTGAACCGTTGCTGGATCGCCTAATCGACTGTTCAAGAATCTTGTCCCCAAGTGCGGAAACAATCATCTCCGCACCCTTTATTCGACTTAATCTATCGCCTGATTTAATCTGAAGAAAACGGGAACCCTCATTGAATAGATTTGCCAATTGAGTAGCCTTGAGAATGTAGTTCCGAGCCTTTTCTCCCTCTGCAAAAACTTCTCGCAAAGGTTCAAAACTTGCGAGGTCAATACCCTCTGGTAAGGCAAGATACTGAGATACAATTACTTCTGCTTCAGGTAGGCTTAAACCCTGATCAATAAATCCTGCAATCAAAGTGCTGACTGCAGTGATTACAGAGTAACTTGGAGGAGCTCGGTAGGAAATAGACAACGGTATTTTGCTTGAATGATCTACTCCACCAAAAACTACAAGCATACCCTCGCTAGCATCAAGCAAGCCATTCCCATCTTTATCATGGTTTTGCATTTCTTCCTCTGTAATCTCCAATTCAAAACCGCCATTATCCGATGAAAAACCAAATGGTTCACCGTCATCGAACTCACCATTCAAATTAAAATCCAAAAATACAGTAGCGCCTCCCAAGTAGCCATTGATTGCAGTACCCACAAATGTAAAATTGTAGTGGGCGAACAAAGCCATATCTTCCTGAGCAATAACGGCGGAACGAATACTAAAAGGAGACTGTACCCTTGCAGTTCGTAATTTTTGATTGGTCTCTGAAAATTCAACCCATTGATTAAACTTACGGTTTTTACCAAAACCTTGGGTTGCCGAGATCATAAACTCTTCACCTGTTTTCAATATGCGGTTCTTTTGCCACCCATCTAAATCCTTAACTTGAATCGTAACCAAGCCAACTTGCCCTATTTCTGTAACTCTTCCGTCTCTGACTTGCAAAAGCAGTCTTCTATTCGCTGCTTCATAATGTATATCCCCGTCAAAGGTTCCTAAAACTTCCAGAAATCCAGTAAAGCTCGGATCGATTAAAACCCTGCCTTTCCCAATGACTTCAAAACCTCTTTTCTGACTTACTTCAAAATTTATCGAATCAATGAGGTTCTCCATTTTCAATGAATCACTCAAATGATTGGGATGAAGCCCAAATAGTTGCCCGTAGAACTTCAACTCGGATTGGTTCTGATCAAATCCAATTTTTAGATAGGGCCTTCCCTTTAGCCCCGATAAGATTTTAGTGGATGAATTACTCTCAACCCCGTTTCTCAATAGCCTTGCGTTGAGTCTAACTTCGCCAGGTTCAAACATCGGGATTTCACCGCTGGAAACACTTAAATTTTCTATCTCATATTCGAAAGTAGGTTTTCCCACTGCACTTGCGGAAAAATAGGAACCATCAATGGGTTCAGCAAATCGAAGAGTGGTTGGCGGATTCCATTCGAACGCGTTCAGATTCTCAATGTCCGAATTATCAAACACGACAAGATTCGCATTTTTTTCCTGATTTCCTTCCACGCTTACCTTGCTGAAGAAAGGTCCGAATGATCCGTCTATTTTTCGGTTACCAAGTAACACAACTGAACCAGATTCATCAGAAATCATGCTATGCAGGTAATCATTTCCGGCAAAGTCAGAGTTTTGAGCCCAAAGTAAGGAACCATTCTCATCATACCTAGCAACAAAAGAGTCAAAATTGACCTCGTTCACCTCGTTATTCGTTAGCATCGCAGAATTTAAAAATGGATCACTCTGACCAATCAGCCAAGACTTTCGAAAATTTCCACCCACAAGTATCCCCCCATCATCCATAGCAATAATACTCGTGCCCCACTCTCTTTCATTTTCCAAATCTTTTGCTCTAATTGACCAAGACTTTTTGATAGCTTTCCCATTCCATTCCCATGCAGAGAGAAAGAAATTTTCTGACTGTTCTTTACTCTTTTGAATAGATGAACGACCGGTAATGAATATTTTCCCGCCGGATTCAACCATTTCCGAAATATAGAAATCCCGCCCAATATTTCTCTTATCCAATAGTTCTTTTCCTTTATATATTTCAATCCAGGCTTTTCTATTTTTTTGACCAGCAAACCAAACTTTTTCCTCTTCAATCACGATAGCTTTTGGGCTTTGGATTTCTTCCAACCCAAATTCATTGACCACCTCCATCGAAGCAATATTCAGGCTTACACATTTCCCCTGTCCACCTGCTTCCCCAAGTAAAACTATCTCACTTGGTTCTGCTGGGTCTATTTGCATATCCACTACATACTCCCACTTAAATACATCCAATTCGTTTCGTATCGATGGATTTGCTGGGTCAAGGTGGAGAATTTGTACCATTGATCGACCTTCACGAATATGTTCGATTCCACAAATTATTTTTCCGGTTCTTGCATCCCAGGCTGCACTCGTTGCAGTTGAAAAGTTTAAACTACCATCTCCATCCCAGGAAGATATTATAGCTGGCCCACTGGATTGCATATCGTAAACCCGAACAGCCCAGCGATCTGCTAATGATCCTGTAATTGCCAACCTATTTCTGCTTTCATCCCAAAGCATTTCAGAAACAACAAGTTCTCGATCCGAACCGAGAAAATTCCCCTGTTTAAGACCACCACCTTGTTCAAACCCCCAATTCTCAAACTGATCAAAAGAGGCATGAACACGAGAAATCGAAAATAACAAAGATAAGAAGCAGAGATAAAAAAACTTTGGATTCCACAAATTAAAAATCCCAGAACACGATCTATTAAGTATATCCTTCATCTTAATGAGTACGATTGGGTCTGGGGGTTTCTAAAGGAGGTGGAGTACTAGGCTGTATGGATGGATCTAAGTCCTCACTAAGCCTATTCTCTCCAGAATTCAAAATCCATAAAGAGTAGGGTCGTTCCAAGACATAGCCCGATCCATCGAGAGAAGTTGCTCGGACAAAAATTTGTTTCGCACCAGGTTTAGGAAAACTAAGATTGTTTTTATAAAAAAGATCACCATTCACCCCCATTGTGAAAAGATCGTTGTCCAAACGATTACTGGGCAATTCAAATTCCCAATCTCCGATTACTCCTCCCCTTATAAAAGCTCTGGTCAAGATCTGGGAAGAATTTATGTCCAATTCTGTCCGGGTAAGTCTCAGCTTTGCTGATTCAACTTGTTCAGTAAGGTGAAGAATATCTCTTACAATTTCCTCACGTTCCTTGAGATCGAAAAATGCATGCTTTTCATTCTTATTTTCTATATCGTTCTGAATGTGAGCTTCTCCCATTCCGTCCCCCACCATGAAGTTTGCAAAAAACGCCTCACTACGACTATTTCCTTGTGATTTAATCATTTGAAAAGGAGTTCCAGTATCTCCATTGTGACAACCACTGCAGGTCGAAAGGCTGTATTTGTATCGGGCTAGATTGATTCTCGCTCCTGAGAAACCAAATTGCTTCGAATAGGAAAACCCAAAAGGTTGGTTGGAAACCGCCCCCTCCATCCAATCCGGAGCTCTTGGTCCCACATCCCCGTCCAAAATATGACTCTCCCTTTGGTTGATCCACCTTGCCAGAACATTCTTTAAGGATGGGTCTAGATTATTATCTCCAATCATTGGATTATTTTTTGTCGTGGTTGTCCAAAGCCCGGCATCAATCGATTCCAATTCGGGATCGACTAATAATCTGGTTTCACGATCAGGGGATGCCCGTACTTGTTCGGCTTCCGACTTATTAAGGAGATTAAATTCCCGCATTTGCCATACTCCACCAAATACTTCATTGGTTCGAACTTGATTGATTGGATTCCCATTGGTTTTCCTCGGATTTGATCCACGTTTACTAAATCGATCCGTTAAATCATTTAGTCTTTCAAGGTAGTTATTGGTTGGATTAAAGTTCCCAAAAATATCCAATGCATCAACCTCCAATGCGTGCCAGTCCTTTGCCCAATTTGCAAGAGTGGCAAAATCCTTTGCCGGTTGTCCGTACTCGAAGATCAGAGTAAAACCACCTTGATCTCTAGTATTATTAACCTCATGTACTTTCCATATCTCATCCTCCCTTTCAGGAACATCAAAAGAAGAAACATTGGTAAAAACGAATCTGCCCTCCCCTGCATCATCTACTTGAGTCATGGACTTTGCATGAAATAAATCCAATCTATTTCCTATGGCCAATAACCTAAAGGGAAGATTCGCCATGGTCAGGTTCGAATCATTTCGTGCTGTAAAACGGTTTAACCTGCGCGTACCCGAGGGCCACCCATTCACCATTTGGTTATGATTCCACTGGTCCACGAAATGCTTGTAAAAAATCACCGGGTCATCCAGTTCACCCACCATATTCCCTAACAAGTGCCCGAAAGTCCATGGACCAAGAAGGTAATCCCTTGGGCTGGGTTTATAAGAGGTACCGGTTGCTTCAGCAATAGAGCCGAATGAGCCATCATACTCTCCATTAGTGTCTTTTCCGAAATGGCGGATACGAAAGCTATTTTGAGATACCTCATCGATCATAAAATTCCAATTTTTCAACCCATTTATTTCCAAGCCTTCCACACCGGATAACACCACCGAGTCTCCATGCTTTCGTCCATGAGGTTGAGCCGTAGTCACAAACAGTCCTGATTTACCTGCGATGGCTCCAATCGAAGAGATTGGATTGTGCCCATTTCTCCAATCATCCCGTACCACCTTCAATTCTCGAATCATCAATGCCGACTCATGATATGCTGAGTCTGAAGTATTCACTGCCAAAATCGGCTTTTTTTCTTTCGAACCTACTCTTACTGTTACACTGTCTTGTAAAATTAGTTCTTCATCACGAAAAACCTGAATAGCTAATTCGCTTGTATTATTCACATCAAAATTGTCTACCAGTGAAAGGCTCCCGTTTTCATCCAATGCAAAATGGTGCATGCTTCCCTCTCTGTCTGGTCTCATCCGAAAACGTAACTCCGTTTGATTAGGAACAGTTAATTCTCCAATCAAACCTAATTCTCCATTTGAACTAAAGTTGGAAACTTCGAGTTGCAAAACATCATTTGGATCATCGAGTAGCTCGACTTCAAAAATTCTATCTATCGTAGCATTAAACTCATCCTTTGCCTGAATTTGAACCGAGTAAGTCGTTGCATTATTCTCAAAGTCAAAGATTGTTGCCGTCCGTAATTTACCGTCGGTCTCAAGAGTAAAAAGATGATTATCATTCAAATCAGATACAAAATGAAAGGTCAGATCGTCCCCATCCGGATCAGTGGCATTAAACTCACCCACAATCGTGCCAATCGGCTGGTTCTCGGCAATGCTTAGTGGTGCAGTGGAATTTAAATCAATTGGACTCAAATTAAATTGCCCAGGTTTTGCATTTGTTGACTGAAAGAGTTCACCATAAATATTGAAACTCGAGTGATCCGCATTATTAGACCATCCACCACCAGAATTAATGGCCTGATCTGTAAAAGTTGATCCAAAGGCTGAAGTTTTAAGAAAAATCGCTAACAGCAGAAATTTTACAAATTCAGGAATCTGTCTTTGAAAACTTTGCATTTTAGTAATCAAAATCCAATTGATAATGAACTCTTAAATTTAAGGGTATTTTTAACACGATTTGAATCTAAAGCTTCTGAAGACTCACCCGAAATCCAAGACCGTCATTACGATGAGCAGGAATGTGGTGCCCTCTAGCGGCAGATCGTAAATCTTCTCCTATTGAAGATGAAGAAGTTACATTCGTATTTGAAGTGTTATCACTTTTCCAAGAACCGCCACGAATTACCTTATCAGATAAGGTGGGTACTTCTGTACCACGGTTAATTGGATCTACAATCGAGCTTGAAGAATACTCGCTTTGACCTATTATTGAGTAGAGTGAACCAAGATTGCGTGAAAACAAATATCTATCCCTTACCCACTCGGCAACATTTCCATGCATATCGTGAAAGCCCCAGTTATTTGATGGATATTGACCGACCTCTGCAGTGAGAGATAATCCACTATCTTGATAATTTGCATTTTGAGTGCCGATATTATCTCCCCAATGATACATGGAAGTTGTTTCAGCACGGCACGCATATTCCCACTGAGCCTCCGTTGGCAATGCGTATGCCCAACCTTCAGGCATTTTACCCGATTGCTGGGCATTCAGCCTAGAAATAAAAACTTGCACATCTTCCCAGGAAACACTTTCCACAGGCTTTCGATTTCCCTGAAATTTAGAAGGAGTAGAATTCAAATCCCCAACTACGCCTCTCATAACAGTCTCATACTGTTCTTGAGTAACTTCATAGACTCCCAAGTAAAAACCATTAGTTAAGGTAACCTGATGTTCATATTCTGCCACGGAAGTCTGCCCCATGGTAAATGTACCAGGTTCCACCCAATTCATTTCTAGATCTACACTTGAATTCAGATCGATGTTTAATGAATTCCTCTGTCCATTTTGAACAACAACTGGAAAACCAACTGTCTCAATTACGCCAAAGTCATTGCTAATGACCAAGCTGTAATTACCATCGTGCTGACTGGAATTTGCATTGGTAAAACTTAACTCTCCACCTGTTGCACCGCTTAAGTCTAGCCCATCTTTTTTCCACTGGTAGGTTAAATATTTACCCTCTGCCTCCACTGAAAGAGAAAAAGGCTCTCCAACATATGGTTGACCGTTGGAAATCCTCACAATGATTGATTCCCCTTTATATGGTTGCCCATTCAGTACTGGTTGCTGGGTAATCTCAGGTTTTAAATATTTAAGAATGGTATCACTCAACATGGATGTGGTGACTGAACCGGGAGCGGGGTTCGATCCGCCTGAACCGGAAGTGCTATTTGTATCTGTGTAGGCGTATAAAGCTGGAACAAAGGTTCCCGAATAAGTCTCATTTCTTCTAGTTGTAGCTGTATTTGGATAGTCATAAACAGCTCCTCTTAATCCTCCAGAAAACCAAATTTTTCCTCTATGAACAGCCATAGCATGGCTTGATAAAAACTTCGTACCAAAAGGTGTAGGTTGGTTTTTTGCTGTACTCCAAATATTTAACAGTGGATTAAAAGCGTAAAACTCATCGATATTTTTATAAACATAAAGAATATCGTTAAATGCAAAAGCAGAGTGCGATATTGAAGTAAGAGAAAACGCGGAGTGATTAATTGTAGCATTCGGCATTTGTGCTAAGTTGCTTTCCACACTATTTGTTGCGGTCAGAAATCTCTTGGTATTTGTACCTATGAAATAAATAATTTCACCAATTACTACGGTAATTTCATCTCCATTTAAAAGAACACCAGAAAATATTTCACTCCAAGATGATTCATCTTCAGCAAGTTTAAAACCCTTTGTAGTTCCATCATCTGTAGCTGAAAAAACATATAAGTTGTTACCTACTGATGCTACGCAAGGTGGATGTTCGGAATTGTGATCAGGTAAATCTACGATTTCACGCCAAGTCTCTGTTAGCACATCAAAAGCAGAGACAACTTTATCATCTGGACCACCAACCACAAAAATACTGTTATTTAAAACCCCAGCTGAACCTAAACTTGTATCTGTACTGGTTTTGAAGTGTGTACTAGGGGGAAATGAATTTTGGGGTCTTACCCAAACTGATGAATTCTCATCAAAATATTCTAGAAAATAACCATTCAGCACATAAGTATAAAGCTTATCGCCCGCTGAGAACAACATGCCAATGGGTGTTTCATTGCCAGCATATGGTCCAAATGCTCCATGTGGGGATTCAATATTCCACTCAAAAATTCCATCTGAGACTTTTGTATACCCAGAAGGATGAGGGGTGCCCTCTGGTACTGATATAATCTGTCCCGAAACCTGACTTGAAGAATTTAGCTTTTGTGAAACTTCAGGAGATAGGCGATCTGCTGTAATGGACGCGTTTATTTCATCAAGTATTTCTTGAGAAAGCATATCACGAGTGATCGAAGCATTGGCAATTGGAGCAGTTCCACCTCCTGAAATCCCACCACCAAGTGTTTTATTCTCATCAACTAAATAACCGCTAAAGCCATAGTTCATTTGAGCAGGCCCGGTGTCCAAAGTAAATGTGGTTTGACTAGGAAGAACCATCGGAATCCTACCAATTGTAGGTCTAAATGAAACCGCGTTCCCGTTTAATCTCATTATACCAACCGCAGATGTAACATATAGTTTCTTACCCGACGGAACCGTGTAGCCTGCTCCCCCGTAAACCGCTTCAAATTCATCGCTTTGATCAAAAAGCATACCAACGAAACCCGAACCTGTAGATGCAGACGAACTGTTATAAGTTAATGTGAATGTCGTCTTTTCAGGAAGAATTACAACATCATTGGCAGCACTGGAATCTCGAGAAAAAGAATTTACGGAATTAGAACCTATTGTTACATAGCCATGATAATTTGAGGTAACAAGTACCTTGCCATCAGGTACAGTGTAAGTGTTTCCACCAATTATTACCTCCCCATCGTACCCAAATGGCATGAATAATGAAGACAAGGAAGGACTACTAAATCCAAATCCAGTTGCACTCGATCCACTTCCTATTTTAGCCAGCGAGCTCAAATCTGTTAGATATCCTGACCATCCATTTCCTGGTCCACTTGAATTAATTATGGTTCCTGCAGGTAAAATTGAAGGTGGGGAATCAGTAGCTCGGAATTTTTGATCACCGTACATGGAAGGAATGTACACCATGTCCCCTCCACTACTTGTTATGATTAACACTTTATCGTCAGGAACCGTATAGGATTCTCCTTTTGAATTAACTGCTGAATAATCGTTATTACTATTGACTAAAAAACCAGTCCACCCGCTTGAGTCAGTGATTATTTTTTCACCCTCAGGTAAAAAAGAAGGAAAGCTATTATCACTTCTTATCACTTTCGAATTCATTGAAGATGAGTTGTCTTCAATTTTTAAATCATTGGGATTTTCCTGATGAGTAGCAGTTATAATAAGCACTTTTCCAGTGGGTACGATGTATTCAGCTTGTTCCCCCAACACAGGCACACCATCCCACCCGAATGGATTACTAATTGAGTTACCACCTGCTTGAGAGAAATTCTGACTCACATTTCCATCAACTAATACACCAGGTGCGAGCATTTCACGGGTTATCGATCCAAGGGCAATTTGTGATGGATTCGAAGATCCGCCAAAACTTCTGCCTAAGGACTTGTTAGCATCGATAAGGTACCCAGAAAGAGCACCTTGGTTAAAGCCATCGGTGTGTTCTATTGTCTTACCCTGTTCAATTAAAATAAACCGACTATTCATCCACCCGACTGCTTTTCCTGAAACTAAGATATCGTAGGCAGCTGATGTAAGTACTAGGTTTTTACCGACTGGAACCTCAAAAGGTGAATCCTTTATGATAATAGGTGTTATAGACTCGATTAAGTCGTTTAAAATACCCGTCCAACCTTTTTCTGAGTTAATAACAGTTGAAGGAGGTACTATAGAGTATCCGCTATTAAGTGACCTGAACGCTTCGCTACTTGTTAATTTAACTACATCTCCCGATACAATCACAAGTACTTTATCAGATGGAACCGTGTATGTAGTACCCGTGAAGGTTATAATTTCCCCATCCCATCCGAATGGGTTGTCAATCGAATCTCCACCACCCTGTGCAATTATCTGACTCCCATTTCCATCTACTAACACCCCAGGGGCTAACATTTCCCTAGTGATTGACCCCGGTTGAATAGGACCAGATTTATTAAGATCTAATTGAATATCTTGACTCAGCATGGAGCGAGTGATTGATCCCGGATTTATCTGCGAGCTCCCTGCGTTTAGAGCATAAGGAACAGAAACAAAACGTTGGCGAGGCATAGTATCCCCTTCAATTGTTATTTCCACCCAAGTCTCGAGGTTATCTCGAATAACGGACTTAAAATCTGGAGTTCCATTACTTCCAAACTGAAAAGCATATTGTCCACTTTTTACCTCAACTGAACCAATTTGCTCTAGATAAAGTTGTGTCCCCGCAGTTTCGGAGGAAAATATTCTAAGATCAATGGATACGCTCGTATTAACGGGTTGATCATTTGAGTCAAGTAGTTGCCCTCGGAAGTTAACAAGAGATGGAGGTTCGGCAAAAACCCCCAGCGAGCAAATGCAAACGAGAACGGTTGATAAGAGAAATCGGTATGACTTGATATTCATGATTAATTTTCGGTTAATCGTAATTAGAATGGGTGAAACAATCGTAGCAAACACTTTAAAAGAATGAAATAACGAGATTGTTCATTATATTTTGATGTGTTTAAGGAAATTGTACTAAGCTATTATTTTCAATTACTAAATTTGTAATTTTTGAAAGATATTTTTTTATTAAGCATTTTACACATTTTTAATCATAAATTTGAAAATTAGAATGCTTAGAATCGTCAAAATATTGTAATTCGTTTGATTTCTTGTGGTTCAAATCACTTGAATTGCAACGCCTCCTGCCCAAAACAAAGATACTATTTTCCATTCATCATATATGAATTAGTGACCAGGGACTCCAAATCCGGTACCCCGGGGGTATGGGGGAGGGTAAGTTTCCTATCAATTCCTAGCAACTTTATTGCTTGAATCTGCATTTATTTACCGCGATTTGCAATATCCGAACATTACCTCAATTCTCGCAAATCAATAATACTCTGCAACTAGTGGAAATATAATGCAAAAAACTGAATGTTATGCACTTATCTGATTCAGTTTCGATTCCCGCCACCTCCACCAAAGTTTCAAAGACCCTTTTGGGCACTAATCCCTGTACAGATGTAGGTTCCAAGCAGTTCTTAGGCTCTGTTTTGAATAAGCTGTTTTTGAACAAATAAGACCCATTTTGACCCGATTTCCCAGAAATCTCAGTTGATATCTTGATTAAATTTTCTAAATTTAATTAATAATTATTTAGAATTTGTTCAAACTAAGACGATTCCAGTAGATGGCACGAAAAGTGCAAATCATGATTTATGAAAATTACTCACATTAAATCACTATTTAAAAAAAACCAACCCTCCATTATTGGATGTTTTCTGTTTTTCTTATCTTCTTTTCCCCTTCATTCTCAAAATAAAAAACTAGTTGTTGGACATGATTTGT
>MDTC01058175.1_pt1 | contig 18655 bp, 12 predicted proteins | sample 811181 | NCBI WGS metagenome assembly MDTC01 (sample SAMN05326644, study PRJNA326480) | marine metagenome | isolation source: seawater | place: Pacific Ocean: North | collected 2011
ATTGATCTTGACGTCCTTTTTCAGCCGGATCGTGCCGCTGAGATCAAATACGATGGTGCGCGGTCCTTCGATCGATTCGATTCCTTCCCTGAATGATCCGGGGCCCGAGTCTTGGAGCGTGGTTACGTGGTAGACGTCTCCGCCCCTGCCTCCTTTGGTATACTTGCCTGCTCCCTCGGCTCCCGGAAAGGCGATAACCTCTGCATCTTTTAGTGCTGCCTGATCCAGACTACCAATAATGGAACTGTCTTTTCCGCACCCTGCCAGCAAAGCCAACAAAGCAATGAACAAGAGGGCCTTTTTCATATATCCTAGACTAATAATGGACTCATGTCAGGGCAACTCCGGAAGAAAAGCTCTCGAGTACTTTAAAGAAGGAAAGAACAGTGGTTATACCTTTGACCACTTCAGCGATACTTTTAGCGCGTTGCATGGGCGATCAGAAAATCGATCAGGTTCTGACTTTGAAACCAGTCGGCCCACATGTTGTGGCCCTGGCCCGGGACGACTTCCAGAATCATGGGGCCACCCAGTTTGTCGTAGCGCTCCTTGATGATGGCTGAATTCTTGTCCAGTGGCACGACGCGGTCCTTGTCGCCGTGGATGTGAAAGATGGGCACCTTCGCCTTGGCCAGCGCTGCCAACCGGTCGATCGGGTTGTGCTTGGCCAGTTCCGCCTCGAGCTCGTCAGCGGTCAAGCCATAAGCTCCGCAGGCCCGCTTGAGACCGGGATAACTGGCGATGTTGCAGACCGGGTAGATGCCGGTGATGCACCGCACCTTGTCCGGATTTTCGGCGGCCCAACAATAGAGCATGAGGCCCCCGCGACTGCGGGCAAGGAGGCAAGCCTGCTTGGCCATCCCTCGCTTCGTCACCAAATGCTCGTGCAAGACGGAGTAGACCACCCTACCCTTCGGGCTGCCGTAGGATTCACCCACGTCCACCCCGGCAATGGCGATCCCCGCCTTGAGGAAACGCTCGAACATCCACTTCTCCGCCCCACCCGGTAACCCACGCAGCGTGGGAGCGTACAAAACCCACGGGATCGGTCCCGGCTTGGGCTTTTTCGGAAGGATGAGGAACGCGGGACGATCCTCAATCGCGAATACTTCTCCCTTCATCGGGAGGCGCTTCTCAACGGCTCCAAGCTGGAAGGGCCCGAGGAAAAGAAAGGCGAAAGTAATGGATACGAAGCTACGGGGAATGACGGCTTGAAGCATTCTTCTACGATTCATTTCCATAAGATTCCCACCATAGCTCGAAACCGCGGAAACAGTCTAGTGGAAACTGCATGCAGGACGAGTGTTTTACCAGCAACATTTTCAGCTCAAGAAAAGAGCGCGAAGTGTTGCCATGACCAAGCAAATAGGTGAGAGCAGAAACGATGAATGTTTTTGTACGTGTCCTATTTGTCTGGATCTTTCTATCCTCGTCGACTTTCCTTTATGCAGAAGAGAAAACTCCTCTCGCGGAAACCTTACCTCATCTTGAGGGAAAGGTGGCCCCTAAAAACCTTGGAGAAACCTGGTCGGGGTTTGATCCCCAAACCGAAACTCTCGACGTTGAAATTCTAAAAGAATGGGAAGAACAAGGAGTAGTCCTCAAAGTCTTGCGTTACCGGATTGGAGTTTTTAAAGGGAAGAAGGCAATGATGGCGGCTGTGTACGGCTATCCGAAGGGGGGTAAGAATTTACCCGGGCTTGTGCAAATTCATGGAGGGGGGCAGTATGCCGACTACCGGGCTCCATTGGCTAATGCCCATCGCGGATATGCATCCATTTCCATTTCCTGGGCGGGCCGTATTTTTGCTCCGGCCTACACGGTGAGGCCGAACGAGGTGAAGCTTTTCTGGGAGGGCAAGACGGATGACCCGAAGTACAAATTGACCACGGATTGGGGTGCGCTGGATGCTTATCATGCTCCAAGCAAGCACGGGAAGGATGCCTTTCCTTCGATTCCGGTGGCCAACTGGACATTGGATCCAGTGGAGTCTCCACGGAACAATTCATGGTTTCTTGCTGCTCTCGGAGCAAGACGGGGACTGACCTTTCTCGAACGTCAACCGGAAGTCGATGGGACGCGACTCGGCGTCTACGGGCACTCCATGGGGGGTAAACTTACCGTGATGACAGCGGGTTCGGACAAAAGAGTAAAGGCGGCGGCTCCGTCCTGCGGGGGGATTAGTGACCGTTATTCAAAATATCCCCTTCACTTGGCCACGGTGAGCGATCCCCCAAGCCTCAAGAAAATCACTTGTCCCATCCTATTCCTGAGTCCTTCCAATGACTTCCATGGGCGAATCAACGACCTACAAAGATCGACCAAGGAAATCAAAACCAAGGACTGGCGGGTCACATGCTCGCCACACCACAACCACCAAGACAGTCCACCCTACGAGGTGGCCACGCAATTGTGGTTCGACCAACACCTCAAGAGCACTTTCGAGATACCCGCCACACCCGATTTACAACTCGGTCTGTCCAAGGGGAAAGCCCCCGTAGTGACTATCGCGGCAGATGACTCCAAGGAAATATCATACATCGACGTATTCTATACCCAGCACGGCCAAATGGACGGCAAAAGGGATGACACGGCGAACACCAAAAGCCGCTTTTGGCGCCATGCTCCCGTTGCGAAGCACAAAGGGAAATGGGCGGCAAGATTGTCACTCTTTTCGACGAACAAGCCACTTTGGGTCTATGCGAACGTTCGCTACAAGCTGGACAAACCGGTTTCGGGAGCGGGGTATTACTATGGTCCCTACACCGCGCATTCATTCAACTTGTCTTCCATCATGAAGGTGGCGTCGGTTGAGCAACTACAGGCAGCGGAAACGCTTGTCTCGCTCAAGGCGACTACCCTGATCGAGGATTTTCAAGGAAAGTGGCAAAAGGAATGGTTCAGCTACAAGCCCGAGAAATGGGGCATCAAAACCCACAAGTTATACGATGAGCAATGGGCCGCACCACTAGGAGCGAAGGTGTCTTTCGACGTTCTCGCCACCCAAGCGAACGTCCTGACAGTGGGAATCGATGATCATGCCTGCGAAGTGCAACTGCAGGGCAAAGAGCATTGGCACGCCATTGAACTTTCTCCAACCGACTTCAAGGACGCCGAAAGCAAACCGATGACCAACTGGAAAGGGATCAAGCAATTGCGACTGGACGACTCCGAAAGACTCAGGCCTCCGCGAGGATCCCAAGCCAAGACCAAGCTCATCGGCGCGCCTTGGAAAGGTAACCCCCCGAAATTCCGAAACCTTCGCTGGAAGACAGATTAAGCCAAAAACCACCCTCGCCACTCTTTATCTCACTCCTTATGCGTCCGTTGCTTTTCGTTTCAGGCAAAATTAAATTTCGCTATTAAATACAAGGCTTTAGCTTGCCGAAGATCGGCACCGCTCCTTGTATGAAGTAGCGTGAACTTGGCTCGAATAATTTCCATCGTCCTTTTTTCGGCAAGTGAGTTTGGCTTTGGCAAAGAGCCAAAAGCAACTTTGCCGGAAGACACAACCCCAAAGGGTGGAACCCATCTCGAAGAAACTCCCAACATCTCGGCGTTCTTCAAGGCCCACTGCACGAAGTGCCACAATGCCGAAAAGAAAAAAGGCGGAATCAATTTCTTGAAACTGACCGACTTTCGATTGGAGAACGCCAAGCACTGGCAGGAAGCACTGGACAACTTGCAACGGGGCGACATGCCACCGGAAGAATCGATCCAACCCAGCACGGCGAATCGCAAAGTCTTCGTCGACCAGGTGCTGAAAGAATTAGACATCGTCTATGCCGGTTCCAACAAACGGGACTTCCGGTTCAGCCGCCTGACCAATAGTCAAATCGCATGGACCCTGCGGGACCTCCTGCAGATCGACCGGGACTTCAGTGGTGATTTGATCGAGGACCCAGTGGGCAAGCACGGTGAGTCTCTGCAATCGGAACTGGAACTCACGGCCGGTCACATGGAGGTGTACCTTAACGCCCTGCAGAATGCCGTTGAGTTGGCAGTGCCTGATTTGAACAACCCACCGAAACCGTATGTTCTGCATGGAAACGACTGGGAAAAGCAACATTACTTGAACCGTAACGACCTCGCTCATGGCAACCGTCGCAAACATCGCCGTTATCGCGGTCCAAAATGGCTGGGTGACGACTTCGAGGTCCCAGTTCCTCCCAATCACTTCTTCCGTATTTACGTCGACGACAACCGTCCGGAAGGCCGGTTCCGCATTCGCATTCGAATGAGGAACGAATCGCCACAAAATGGAGGCGATCTAGCCAAACATGAATTTTCCGTATTCTTCGACAGGGGATTCAAGTCACCCCAGCACACGATCGACAATTTTACAGTCGAGGCGAAGCCCGGCTCCCAAGAATTCGAGGTATTTGGAAATGTCTTCGACTTTCCGGGAGTGGATCCGGCCCCTGTGTCCAAGGAAGACCCTTACGGCATCACGGCCCATTTTCATTATCGCTTCCTGACAGTCCAAAACACTTCGCCCTTGACCTCCCCTTCGGACAAACCCGTGACCAACAAGAACTGGGTAATTTTCGGGGATGCCCACTTCATTCGGGCCGACGACAGATGGACCGACGCATGGGGGCAGGATTTCGCCAAGACGAACTGGCTGAAGACATCCCATGGCGGCAGCGATCACCCCACCCGAGGCAAACCGGCCGTCTACAAGGAAGTCATGAAGGATACGAGCTATGCCGTTATCGAGCGGATCGAGTTCGACCTCCCTTGGCAATGGCCACCGGCCAGCGTCCAGCCCTTCCTGAAAGACGGCAAACTGGATGACGATGCCATCACCGCAGGAGTGAAGGGCCTTGCCAAGAGGGCGTGGAGGCGCCCCTTGACGGAAAGCGAAGACGAGGAACTTAATGCCTTGATCGAGAAAACCCTGAAAACCGCCGAATCGAAAAGCGATGCCCTTCGGGACCTGCTCATGGCGGTATTAGCAGATACACGATACTTGTTTTACTCGGACGTCGAGAAGAAGCAAACCATGCAGAACCACGAACTCGTCGGTCGCTTGGCCGCATTCCTATGGCGTAGTGTCCCCGATCAACAACTCTTCGGCCTCGCCTCCCGCGACCGCCCAATCACGGACACCGAGCTGAGCGCCGAGGTAAAGCGCATGCTGGCGGACTCGCGGTCCGATCGCTTCATCTCCGACTTCACCTCCGGCTGGGCAGGATTCCCAAAATTGGAACAAATTGCCATCAACCCCAACTACTACCGCTGGTGGAATCCCAAATACAAAGACTACATGAAGCTCGAGCCGGCTGCATTCTTGAAGACTTTGCTACAAGAGGACCTCAGTTGCCTCAACTGCCTCTCATCCGACTTCATGGTGATCAACGACGTAATGGCGAAGTACTACGGGGCGCCTCTTCCTGAAAGCGGCCACCGTTTTTCTCGGGCTCCTGCAATCAAGGGGCGAGGTGGAATTCTGACCCAAGCAGCTTTCCTACTCGCCCACAGCGACGGAGAGGATGCCAACGCCGTCAATCGCGGGGTATGGATTCGCGGTCGCCTTCTAGGGGATCCTCCCCGGGATCCACCACCGGAAGTGCCTGCCTTGAGCGACTTGGATGAAGCTGATCCAAATGCCGCTGGGCTGTCCACCAAGGAAAGGCTTTCGGTTCATAGAAAAGGCATTTGCCTCGACTGCCATGCCGACATCGACTCGTGGGGAATCCCCATGGAGTCCTATGACGCAACTGGTAAGCTCAGGGATAAAGTATTGCGCCTCACTCCTGATCAAAAGGTCAAACGACGCATCTTGAGAGTCTTCGACGAATCGGAACCACGCGGCGCACAGGTGAAGGGGATGAAGGAATTGCAGAAGCTACTTCGGGAAAAGCATGCCAAGAACTTTGCCCGTGGATTTAGTTCATCGATGCTGTCCTTTGCCTTGGGTCGGACCCTCTCCTATCAGGAGGAGAAGGCGTTGGCCCATTTGACCAGTGAATTTGAAAAAAGCGATTACCGGATGGCGAGATTGATTGATGAAATCGTTCGCCTCCCGGCCTTCCGTCATCCAAACAAGAAGTTACCATGAGCGAAATCAACCGAAGACAATTTCTATATGGCGCCGGGGTATCCATGATCCTGCCACGGCTCGAGTCCTTTGCCGCTCCGACTATCGCGAATGCCGGCTCGACCCCGAAACGCTTCCTCGCCCTCTACGTTGGGCACGGCTTCGCAGTCACTCCCAACGACGAACATCCCAACAGCGACTTGAGCTGGTATCCACGGGTAATCGAAAACAAACTGAAGTTCGGTCCGTCCATGGCCGCCATGCAACCCCTTGCGGACAAGGGAAAGGTCTCTGTGCTCCGAGGACTGGATCACCCCCAGGTCGCCAGCATAAATGGGCATTCCTCGGCCGACTCCTTCCTCACAGGCAGCAACCCGGAAGGCACCTCCGGCAATCCATCCATCGACCAGATAGCAGCGATTGCACATGGCAAGGCGACACGCTTTCCCAGTCTCGTTCTCGGCAACGAAGGAGGGCTCGGAGCATCAGGTAGTTCACTCACGCTTTCCTTCAACCGCTCCGGACGAGCCATCCCCTCGAACAACGACTTACTCGCCCTCTACAACCGGCTCTTCAACTCTGATCCCGCCATCATTGGCAAGGAGAAGGCGCTCTATGCCCGCAACGGGGCATTGGTCGACCGCGTACTGGAGTCAGCCAAGAGCATGCAACGCCGGGTCAGCGCCGACGACAACCAAAAGATCGGGTCCTACTTGGAAAGCATACGGTCCGTGGAAAAAAACATAGAACGCATGGAAGCCTGGTCCGATACGCCAAAGCCAGAAGTAGACCCAAGCAACCTCTCACTCAAAGCCACCGTCAATGAACCCGAACTGTTCATCGACACGATGTACGACCTCATCTACCTCTCCTTCAAGACGGACTCGACCCGCTACGCCACCTACATGCTGCAAAGCATGATCGACGGCCCATGGAACGAAATGTCCAAGAATGCTCTCGGTCTTCCAACAGGCCACCACCGATTGGCCCACGGGGCCGCCGGCTCAGGCCGAAAATCCATGGAGAATCTCGGAACCTACGATAAGTTCCAAGGCGACCGACTAGGACGATTCTTGGCCAAGATGGCGGACACACCGGAAGGCAATGGCTCCATACTGGACAACACCATAGTCTATTACGGCACCAGCAACAGCAAGACGCACGTCAACCGGAACTACCCGCTTTTGGTGGCAGGAGGGAGCAATCTCGGAATTAAACATTGCGGTTATCATAATTTCCTCGAGACGGCCAAGCAGCCACTCTGTAACCTTTACATGAGCTTTCTGCAGTCGCTTGACGTCCGCACCCAAAGCTTTTCTGACAGCACGGGCGTCATCAAGGAAATCCTTGCGTGAGAATCCTAGCTGCCCTTGGCTTGACCGTCTTCCTGAAGGCAACCGCCCTGTCCGCGGAGATCGTATATCGCCAACCCTTGAACGAGGCGGGTCAATCCGGTGTTTGCCTGCATGGCGACCGGCTTTTCCTCACCGTGCACTCGAAACTGGAAGGCCGAATGAAGGGAGGGTTCTTTTTCAACGGAAATATCGTCGGTCAGTGCCTCGACAAAAGCTCGGGCAATTTGCTTTGGCAAGTTGACTTGCCCGGCACCTGGCCAGGACGCGTTCTTGAGTCGTGGCATGACTCCACCAGCCTGCTACCGGTCGCCACCGACAAGTACATCGTCTTTCATAACCTCAACGGCATGCTTGCCTGTTTTACCCATGAGGGGAAACCCGTCTGGGAACGCAGATGGCAGGCACCCGACCCGGACATAAAGAACTGCCGCATGTACCTGAACGAAGGCAAGTTGCTGGTAGCCCTCCCTTCCGACAAGGTCGCCGTGGAGGAAAGCGTAAAGCATCCCGCGCTGCCCTTCTACCAAATCCGATCCATCGACCTGCAGACGGGTAAGGACCTATGGGTCTCCCCCACCCTGCTTCACCACGCCACGCAATACTCATTCGGTGAGTGGAAGGGCAAGACGGTGATGGTGGCCTCCATGATCGACCTCTCCCACTGGAAGTTCAAACTGGGACGCGAGGGATACCTGCTTTCGCTCGACGACGGAAAACCGATCCTGACCTTCGACCTGCCGCCCGCGATTCCCCACCAAAAGAACCAGCTCTGCCAAGGAAAGTTCCTCGTCACGGGAACCAACCGCAAGGAAACCCAGTTTCACCTGGTCGATCCGGAGACCGCCAAGATCACCAAGGAATTTTCCTTCGAGAAACCCGACCGTTATTTCGGTTGGAACGGGAAGGAATATGCGGAAGCGGATTTTGTTCCCGAATACGCTGACCGAACACTAAAGGGCAAAGGTCAGCCCACCCCCTCGACGGTTCATGCATTCGAAGACCGCATCTACTTTTGGCGCTACGACAGCGGAGATATTGGTTGCATCGACGTAAAGACCGGGAAGTCCGTACTGGTCGAGGCTCCGATTCAAGTATTGGCCGACAAGATAGTCTGGAACAAGGTCGATTTTCAGTTCACCAAGGGAATCCTTAACTCCCGCGACTTCAACGTGAACAAACGGGTGGGCTCGGTCCGCGGCATACAACGCGGCGGGTTCGGCCACACCAACCCGGCCTGGCCGGTTCGACATGAGGACAAGCTCTACTGGCAAGGAGGCGCCGGCGTGCTTTACCTCATAGACTTGACCAAGCCGTTTTCCCCGGACGCATTGAGCTGGTTGGGTACAGATCCAGTAGGCGCATCATGGACCTTCGGCGCGCCCGCCATCGACCAGTCAGGCATCTACGTCCGTTCGCAAAGGGACTTGGTCCGAATCACTCCTTAAGCCAGAATGTCCTTGACCACCCGAGAGGACTCCACGCCGGTCAGGCCAAGGTCGAGGCCCTTGAACTTGTACTTGAACTTGTGGTGATCGATACCCATTAGGTGAAGGATGGTGGCATGGAGATCGCGGACATGCACGACGTTTTCGACGGCATGGTAACCGAATTCATCGGTTGAACCGTAGGTCAACCCTGATTTCGTTCCGCCACCTGCCATCCACATGGTGAATCCGTGCGGGTGGTGGTCGCGACCATAGGTCTTGCCGGACACCTGGGCGACGGGTGTACGCCCGAACTCCCCTCCCCAAATGACCAAAGTATCCTCGAGCTGGCCACGTTGCTTCAAATCCTTCAACAAGGCAGTGATCGGCCGGTCAGCAACGCCGCACTGTCGCTTGTGCTCGCGCTCGATATGGGTATGGGAATCCCAGCCGCGGTCATATAACTGAACGAACCTCACTCCGCGCTCCACCAAGCGGCGGGCGAGAAGGCAATTATTGGCAAAGGATGGTTTGCCGGGATTGGCTCCGTAGAGGCCAAGGGTACTCTTCGATTCCTTCGACAAGTCGGTTAACTCGGGCACACTCGCCTGCATGCGGTAGGCCATTTCATAGGAGGCGACACGGGACAAGATCTCCGGATCGTTGACCTCCTCGTGGTGGCGCTTGTTCATCCAGTTGATGAGATCGAGTTGCTGGCGCCGGCGGTCGCGATCGACCCCCTTGGGGTTGGTCAGGTGCAGAACCGGATCGGGGCCCTTGAGGAAAGGAACGCCCTGGTGCCTGGAATCGAGGAACCCATTCCCCCAGAAACTCTGGAGAAGGGGCTGCCCGTCATCGGAGCCCGAGGTCAGGACGACGTAACCGGGCAGGTTCCTATTTTCGGAGCCCAAGCCGTAGGAAAGCCAGGCTCCCAAAGTCGGACGGCCAAACAACTGCGTCCCGCAATTCATCATGTTGACCCCGGGATCATGCACGTTGGTGGTGGTCTTCATAGAGCGAATCACGGTCAACTCGTCCGCCACCGTGGCGAGGTGCGGCAAAAGCTCGGACATGATGATGCCGGACTGCCCGCGAGGAGCGAACTGGTAGGGTGAACCCTTAAGGCTCGGCGTGCCCCGGATAAGGGCGAAACTTTGGTGATCCTTAAGCAGGTGCAGCGGAATCTTCTTTCCGTCCATTTCATTGAGCAAGGGCTTAGGGTCAAACAAGTCGACATGCGAGGGCCCGCCCGCCATGAAGAGAAAGATGACGCGTTTTGCACGGGCCGGAAGATGTAGTTTCCGCAGCACGCCACCGTCTTCTTCCAAACCATTCGCATGACCTTCCGACTGGAGCAGGGAAGCCAAGGCAATCGAGCCCAATCCCATCGCCGAATCCTTCAGGAAGGTGCGGCGAGCAACGGCCTGCAAGGGAGACATTCCACGAAACGGATCACTCATGGCCGAGTAATGATTTCATCTAGATTGAGAAGCACTCCACAGATCAGGGACCAAGCAGCATCACCTTGCAAGTCCTCCCGTTGCAGCTTGAGAAAGGAAAGAAATTGGTTTCGCTCCGCGGGCTCAGGTGAACGGCCCAAGGCGAGACGGAAGGCGCTATCCAGTCTCTGACCATCCGTACCCTCCTCAGCCAGCAGACGAGTGGCAAAGGCGGAGGCGGCTTCGGTGAAGATGGGATCGTTCAAGAGGACCAATGCTTGGGTCGGCACGTTCGCAACGTCACGGCGGACGATGCAATTGTCCCGAGCCGGGGCATTCAATATTTCCAAGGAGGGATGCAGGGCCATTCGGCGCCAGTAAGCATACATGGTTCGCCGGTGACGATCATCTCCCTGACTGTTGGTCCACTTACCGGGCAGTGCCCTCTGCTGCCAATAGTTTGCGGGATGCACGGGAAACACAGGTGGACCACCGACCTTCCTCACCAGGAGCCCGCTCACGGCGAGAGCTTGGTCACGAATTTGCTCCGCAGGCAAGCGAACGCGCGGCATGTGCCCGAGCAAAAGGTTTTCGGGATCACGCTCGAAGGAATCGGACGGCACGCGGGCTGATTGCCGATAAGTGGCAGAGGTAACGATCAACCGGTGCATGCGCTTCATGTCCCACCCGCTCTCAACAAACTCGGCCGCCAACCAGTCGAGCAACTCCGGATGACTGGGAGGCGTCCCCTGGGCCCCGAAATCATCCGGGGTACGCACCAAGCCATGCCCGAAATAGCTTTGCCAAAAACGATTCACCACCACTCGGGCGACCAAAGGATTTTTGCCATCCACCAACCATCGGGCGAATTCCAGGCGGTTGCCCGGCTGGGATTCCTTGGAGACGGAGAACAATTCCGGGACGGAGGGGGACACTTGATCTCCCTTGTCGAGAAAGCTTCCCCGCACGTGAATGAAAGTGTTTCGGGGCTTTATCCGTTCACGCATCACGGGCACGGCGTCCACCATCTTCGTGGCACCCTTTTGATCATCCAGTTTACGAAGCTTCTCCTGCAGATCGGCGACCTGCTTACCGGCAGCTCCGATGGTGAGCTGATCACCCACCGCTTGGTCACTGAGGCGAACGTCGCTTAGTTCACCTTCGAAGCGATAGGCATTTGTCTGCAAGCTGTTGTTGTATCCCGAGCCAATGGCAAGTGGCCTGGCCGACTTGGCGATGAAAAGCGGAGGAGCTCCACTGGTCTTGGCCGCCTTGTCTTCGATGCCGTCGACAAAAAAGCGAACGGACTTGCCGGCCACGAACTCGACCGCCACGACGTGCTCCTCGCCGTCGTTGACCAGTTGGCTTCCGTACACCGTGATGCCGCTAAAAGATTCGGCCCTAGAGGACACCCAGAAGAACAAGTGTCCGGGCACACTGCCCTTGTCACCTTCCCCACCGATACCAAAGACGTAGCCGCGCTGCTTGGCCCGCCAATCATACTTAGACACCAAATCGGCCACGGGTTGCTTGGTACGAATCTTCGCAGAGATGGTGAGGTCACCCGTAAGGGAATACTTTTGCGCATCGGACTCGACCACCGGTCCCTTCCACTTGGCGACGACTTGTTCGTCCTGAATCGAAGAAGGCTTCGGCATCGCCTTGCGGGCAAGGGCTAGAGCCTCTTGGAACCGCTTGTGTTCGGCGGCCATGGCTAGGTCCTGCTTGGGAGGCGGAAGCTTGTACTTCATGGTGGGCCCGCCCTGCCCATGACCCGAACCGCTGTGCTCCACGTTGTTGAAGATTGCCAGAATCGAGTAGTAGTCCCGCTGAGTGATGGTATCGAACTTGTGGTCGTGGCACTCGGCGCAATCAAGGGTAAGTCCGAGCCAGACGCGACCGATCGTATTGACGCGATCGATGACTCCCTTGATACGGTATTCTTCGACCGGGTAGGTCTGCCCCTTGGCTTGCGGGGCATTACGGTGAAAGGCGGTGGCCAAGCGCTGCTCGTCGGTTGCTTCGGGCAACATGTCGCCCGCCAATTGATCGATGGTGAATTGGTCGAAGGGCTGGTTGCGGTCGAGGGCCCGCACCACCCAGTCGCGCCACGGCCAAATCCTGCGCATCTTGTCGTCGGCAAAGCCACGAGTGTCGGCATAGCGGGCCAGGTCTAGCCAGTCTTGAGCCCGACGTTCGGCATAGGCAGTCGTGGACATCAATCGGTCCACCAGATTTCCGTAGGGATCGGGTTGCTTATCGTTTAAGAATGCATCGATCTCTGATGGAGCAGGAGGCAGTCCGGTAAGGTCGAGGGTGACCCGACGAATCAAAGTTTCTCGGCTTGCCTGATTGGATGGGATGAGCTTCTTTTCTTGCAAAGATTTGAGAACGAAATTGTCGATGGGGTTTTTCACTTTCGCGGCATACTTCGAATTAGGAGGTTTTCTTGCTTTGGGTTGTTCGAAAGCCCAGTGTTTTTCGTACTTGGCTCCTTCCGCAATCCATCTTACGAGGATATTCTTTTGTTCCGGGCTTAATGGTTTGTGGAATTTAGGCGGGGGCATGAGTTCGTCGTCTTCTTCGCTTTCTATCCGGAAAACCAGTTCGCTTAGTTCCGGTTTACCGGGGACTATTACAGCCCCGGCCTCATTCGTACCTACAGCGGATTCTCTCTTGTCCAGACGCAACTTTGCCTTACGCGAATGTGCATCGGGCCCATGACACGCATAACATCGATCGGATAAAATCGGGCGAACGTCCCGATCGAACTTAATTGATTCCCTTTGTTTCGCCCCGTGGACTTTCCCCAAAAGACTACATAATCCGAAACAGAACACGAAGAGTTTGTGAACACGTAATCCAAGCATAATTCAGGATCTCTCCATGATGGTCTCAAATTACTTCCAATACCTGTCTGAGTCGAACAGTAATTCGGGTTGCGGAAACAACAGTTCTTCTTTCGGACCGTATCTCCTCATGTTAACAAGCACTGCCCGGCAATCCGTTTACTTAAAGTGTGGGAAACAAGATTGTCGTGATATAGAATCTCTCCGCCCATCAGTTAGTTTGCTCAACAAAATCCTCTCACCAAAACAAGTCGGCATACGGCCACGACCGTCAACGATGGACAACACTAATAGGACTCGAAACTGCATCATCCAAAACCTTTAGAATCGAAGGTCATTACGAATCGTACTTCACTTGTGCCAATGTTGCAGTTCGATTATGTTTCCCTCGGGGTCGGTAAGGTAGTCCAGCGTCAAGAGACCGGCTCCCGGAATGTCGATGGTCTGGATTCGACCAAGGTCACCACCACCATGAGCGAGCACTTCCTCGCGCTTCTTCTCCACGTCATCAACTTGAAAAGCAATATGGGAAAAGCCGGGTAGGTTAGCCGCTCTGGCTGGGGGAGGGGCATTCTCGGCATATTCAAACACTTCGAGCGTTGGACCTTGTTTGCCGAAACCAGGCAACCGCAGATGCACTCCCACGATGCGTGCGCCTTTCAATCCGGTCAACGCTTCGACATGAGGTCCGTGGTGATCACGTTCCACGCCGACAGGCTCGCAGTCGAAAACTTCGCAGTAGAAAGCTACCGTCTTTTTCCAGTCGTCGGCGACTAGATTCGTATGGGCGAACCGAACGCCACTGGTTTTGGAAGTTCCGGACATGATGTGATCATTCCCTTTCAGGGATTTTAGTAATGGGTAATAAAATCATGATCAGTAACAATTGCACATTCAAGCCCTTACTGTTTTGCAAATCTTTAAAAGCAGGGAATCTTGATTTCCCGAAGCATCGGACCGAGGTGTTCCTCGGGAGGCCGCACCCCGTCTCTTGAATGGGTTGTAACGGAGGAAAATAGTCGCTGAGAGAGTGACCTTTCCCGTTAAAAATTCGTCATGTAAGTAGTGGTGAAAATGGATTAGGAGCGACCTTTTCCATCACCGAAAGGTTAGATTTCGTCAGGAAAAAAAGCACTTTATTACAGGAGGACAAATCAAGAAGCTCCTAAAGACGGATTTGTAATCGGCGACCACACGATGCAACATATCACAGTCGGCAGACAAAAAGAGGAAAAACTACATCCAGCCATAGAATACATCGAGAGGTGGTGTTAGAAACACGGGATTCCCCAACCCCCTCGATTCTTGCTACTCGACTTACCATAAGACCAAACGAACGGTGGGGGTTGTAAAGGCTCGAGGATACTGTTTTGGACAGGCGGTCGATTAGACAGCCTACGAACCTAATGAGAATGAAACTCTTTTAATACCCAAAGCCTTTGACGGCGTTTCGACTGTCAACGTCCCTGTGTCAGCACCGATCGGGAAAGGTTCAAATCCGACATGTGCCACTTGATCGAGACAGTGAAGAGTAATTTCATTGCGAGACATAAAAAAATAAACAACCCTGTAACGAATTTTTTTCGTCATAATGAACAAACTCAAAGACAAACAAACCGGGCTCCTATATGGCTCCTACTGCGCAGATGCTCTATCCCTTGGAGTTCATTGGATATATGATTCGAATGAGCTTGCCCAAAAACATGGGCGGGTAACCCATTACAAAGCTGCCGGACCGGATTCGTACCATCCCCAAAAGCAGGCCGGTGACCAAGGGCATGTGGGTGATCAGTCCTTGTGCCTTTTGAAATTTCTAGTGCGGAAAAAAGGATGGGATCCCGTTGCCTTTATGGATGACTGGCTAGGCATGTGGCCCGACTACAATGATTATATAGACGGTGCGACCAAGGCCACCTTGGCCAACATACAAGAACAGTCCGACAAAACTCAGGGGGGAAGTGACTCGGTGGAAATTGCAGGTCCCGCGCGTATTACCCCTCTCCTAGCCTTCCTATCGGATTCTTCCGAAAGTGAAGTGGTGAAAGCCTCGGTTGAGCAAACCATGCTAACCCACAGCTCCAAAGAAGCTGAAGAATCCGCAGTCTTCCTTGCCCAAGCGGGTTATCGGCTCATGCATGGAGCCGACCTTGCGAGTACACTCAAAGAAACCTCACCCGAGTGGGCGCTCAAAGCGGCAAATAGCGTACTCTCACAGAACGCAGTGGACGCAATCGCCAAACTTGGCCCGGCCTGCTCGATCTCTTCCGCCCTACCCTCCGTACTTTATTTAGCGATGAAACACGGAGACGATACCGAAACAGCATTCACGGAGAACGCCATGGCAGGTGGAGATAACTGCGCCCGCGGGCTGGCCCTCGGAATACTTCTTGGAGCGGCCAATGGAATTTCTTCCATTCCGAAGCATTGGGTTGATGAACTGAACGCGGCCGCTGATCTTGATGAACTCATCAATATCTCCCCGGCAAGCTAAACTCAGACTTAAATGCCTAATGATCTTATTTGAACGCCTGCGATGATCTTTCACTGAACCAGACCTTCAACAGGCCTTCTATTTTACTTTCTTTGGAATAGTCGACGGGACGGTCCTGCTCAAAATTTTGGGAATTCCATAAAAGCGGACGGCATTTTTGCAAAAGAGCTTGAGCTCGAAAGAATCTCCTTTGGTCGCAGCCCAGACCCGGGTTAGCTTGAGGACGGAACCATAATCTCCCGTGGTCTCGGTTACGGGCCAATCGCTTCCGTAAACCAATCGGTCCTCCCCGAAGACATCGTAGGCAAGATCGAGAATGGGCTGATAGAAAGACACCTTCTTGGGTGCGGGTTGCAGCTTTACGCGTCCGTAAAGAGCGGAGACCTTACAGTAAACGTTGGGCCTTCGAGCGAGGGATTTGAACTGCTTGACCCATTGAGGATCCAAGGGCTTGCCGTCCAGGCGGACGTTTCCAAAGTGGTCGATGATAATCTTTAGTCCGGGCAAACGGGTGGCGATGACCTCGATGTCCTGCAAGCTGTACTTACCGCACAGAAAATCTACGGTCCTGCCCTTGGCGGCGGTGCGCTCGAGATCGCGGAAGAAAGCGTCGGTGAGATTTTCCTTATATCGCCCGGACAGACGGTAACCGATGTAACGCCTGTCTTGGCAAAGCTGATCGAAGAGGGGTTGGAAACGGTCGGTGCCGATCACTTCGGAAAGATTCCCGACCAATCCTCGGTACAGATCCTTGTCGTGAGCGGTCAGGTCGAGATTCCATTGATTATCCGGCAAACTTTGCCCGGCCTGAACGAGAACCACGGCGCGTACCCCGTTCGCCCGGGCGATCGGGGCATGATGCTCGGGAAGAAAATTACGATAAAGAGTTTTGTTGTCCTTGGCGATCCAACCGAGACCGGCAGGACGCTTAAGATCCCAAAGATGGACGTGCGTATCCACGATTGGAACGTCAGGCTTACCAAACACAAGAGTACTGAAGCCAAGCCAGCATGCCAAAAGAAAGATCGAGTGACTTCGCATCAACCCCTCCCCTAGCTCATGAATTGCTCGATCGAGCCCAACTGGTCGAATTTCTTACGGGACATTTCGAGATCCAGATCCCCGTAGTGCTTGATCGGATTGCCATGTGCATTGAGCAAGGTGGTGTACAAGTTGCCCAAGGTCTTGTGCCCTTCGTTCCCTAGGTAAGGCAAGCGAACATAGCGACCCGACATATCAAGGTTGCAGTTGGATCCGGACATAATCAGGAACGGGGCCTCCGAGCCCACGCCATGGTGAGTTTCTCCATTCTCCGGAAAGTACATGATCATCGTGTTGTCGAACATCGTTCCCTTGCCTTCGGGGACCCGCTTGAGTCTTTCGATGATCGTGTTGACCTGGTTCACGTGACTGATTCGGATCTGCTCCCTCGTCTTCCAGGCAGGCACACCTCCAAAAGCTTCGTCATGCCCCAGGGGATGAATGCCAACGCGGTCGGTTTCATTTCCGGGCAACCCCGTGACGGGCGTACCGAGGTCGTCAATGGTGTAGGTCACGACATTGGTCAGGTCGGCTTTCAAGGCAGCGATCAGAACGTCGGTCATGGCTGCTTGTTTTTCGGGGGTGCTCGCATTGGGACCGCCGTTTGCATGGACCGGATCAAGTTCGGGAAGGTGCTTGGCAAGCGAACCGGAAATCTTGATCAGCTTCGCGTTGCGTTCACGAATCGATTCAATTGACTGAATATGCTTCTCTTGGCGGTCTCTTTCATTACCCCGTACAACATGGGTCTTCAGGCCCTCCTTGCTCTGCAAAAACGAAAGCATGTCGTTGTCCGAATTGACCGCCTCCGGATTGAGCACGGACTTGAACAGCTCGCTTCTCGCGGTGTCCGGGTCGGCATAGCAATAATTGCGCGTTTGCGGGGCGGGCGCCGAGTAACCGTCGACGATACCTGTCCGGCCGCCCGCAAAGGACAACTCGACATGCCCGAAAGGCGAAGGGAAGAGCTTGGCCAATTCAAAATCGATCGTTGTGCGCTTGATGGCGCTGAGGGTGTTCCGGTTTGATTTGAAGCACCCCATGACCGACGAGAATGACCAATGAACGTTCTCACTCATCTTGGCAGACAATCCCTGAAGAATTGTCATATGCTCCTTGTGGGCCTCCAGTCCGCGCAACCACTTCGGAAGCTCGTGCTTATCGAGGTCGACTTCGAGCGGTTCCTTCTTTTCGTCGAGTGCTTTGTCCTTGTCGGAAAAATCTGGAAGAGCAATTTCAGCGGGCCGGATGCCGCTTGATTTACGAATGAAGATGAAACGCTTAGGGAGGATTCCCTTGGCAGGCTCTGCAAACAAGCCGGAGGGCATGACCAAAGCGCCGGCGCCGAGGCTGGAGAATTTGAGAAAGTCTCTTCTAGTTGTCATGTGCTTGTTCTTGGATTTGCTTACGGTAAACGAATGAGTCGGAAGTTAAAAGGGAAAGAACAAGGGCGTCGAAACTGCCTCCGCTTTCGACGTAGGCCTCTTCGGCATTGATCAGGGTCTTCGAATCGGAGAGGCTCTCGTTACGTCCCATGAAATAGCGAAAGGCATGTCGGATGATGGACTGCCGGACCCGTCTCGATTTCCCGAGGCGTTCGGCCAAGTCGATGGCATCCTTGACCTCGCCGTCGAGCTTTGGATCGCCACTCCCCTTGAGGTATCCGGTGGCATCCACCGGGAGGGTTTTGTAAACGTCTCTCAGGTCCAGAAGGTGGTTACGGTTCGGAGCCTTGTCGGGATTCTTCTTTACGAGATTCTCCGGACTTTCCAACGATTCCTCCCTGCGAAAGCGCCCGAAGTCGTCATAGGCTTCGAAAGGATATCCGAGAGGATTCATGTAGTCGTGACACTTCCAGCAGTAGGCTGTCTCCGTTGCCCCTGCCAGACGGTCACGCAACGTTTTGTGATGGTCTTCCGGGATGACGGCATCCACCGTTATTGGAATGTCGGGGATGGTTCCGGCCAAGAGCTTTTCGCGGATGAACTTTCCCCGTATGACCGGATCGGTTTC
>MDTC01176820.1_pt1 | contig 18651 bp, 15 predicted proteins | sample 811181 | NCBI WGS metagenome assembly MDTC01 (sample SAMN05326644, study PRJNA326480) | marine metagenome | isolation source: seawater | place: Pacific Ocean: North | collected 2011
GATTCAGATGATTTTCTTAGTTTTTTAGAAAATTCAACTATTGGATCATCTTCTCCCCAGTTTGTTAATGCTACTATTGGGAATTTTCCAACTCCATAATGCATGAAAACTTCCTGAAATGGGGTGTCTTTGTTGATTTGTGAAGGTACAAACCTGATTTGGTATTTTCCTTCTGCTTTTGGTTTCCAGTAGATTAGTGTGTAATCTTTCTTTTCTGTGTTTTTTGGTTTGGCAGCCTGATTTAGGTTGTCCAAACGACTTTTGATTTTGTTTAAATCCATAATTATAACTGTTTTTTAAAAATTTCGACATGAATATACAAACTTAAAATTTGGGATCCAAATTATAGTTCGATTATTTTGTGAATTTTGGTGTTGAGTTGTTTTAACTCATTGTGTTGGGTTAATAGTATACAGTTTCTGTAGTGTTTCCAATTTATAGGAAATTTAGTATCTACTACCCCTCCGTTTAGGCTTTTGATTAGCTCGTTTAAGGCGTTTATAGTATATAGAGTATTTGTTTCTTTTTTTCTATGTACTAATATTGTATTATCGGGAATTTCACTTACGTTACCTTGGTCCACATTATAAGTCAGAACATATTCATCACTGCTTTTAATATACAACGCAAATATTTTGTTATACATTATAGAGTACTTAGAAGAAAGGGTTTCTACTAACCCATCTAGTTCACTTAAATTAGTAAAGGTGCAAAAAAGTTTATTATTCAAATCTTCAGTATTATATGGACTTTCAAAGTCGTAATTCATTTCATACATACTGAATTTATTCTGTAAAATCATAACTGTCTCCATGTTTAATCTTTATCTTTAATTTAAATTTTTCAAATATTTTAAATATTGTTTTTATAACTTCTTTCTCTCCCTTATGTACATCTAACAAAAACGCATCATAAGTATAAAGGATTAGTTTTGTTTTTTTATCCCTTAGTAACTTAATCATTTCCCATAATATACAAACATTTGTTGAAGTTTCCAAATTCTGTAATAGATAATTAAATAATTTTTGTGGATTCATATTATCTAATTTGTCTCGTTCAAACCTATAGTTTGATATAGGACATTCTATAAAACCTTCATTTTGGAATTGGTTCCATATTTTGTCTACATAAGCTTGGATTTTTTGAAAGAATTCTAAATGCTGGTATTGTTTAAAAACACCCCCATAAAGCTGTTTAAATGTTAACTCTTTCGCTTTTTTATAGTCAACGTTATATAATCGCGCAAATGATCTATGAATATCGTCATCACCAAAGTTATAATGAATAAGGGAGCTAGCGAGAGTAGGGTGATAAGCTGAAATGTCAATTTCAACCAATCTATCATTTTCAGGAATGAATGTTTTTCTTGTTCCATTTTCTTTATTTAGTGCCGCAAAATTGACCCCCCCGAACCTATTTGAGGGCCTTGTTGTGGTTGTTCTATAATTATATTGTGTGTAAACTTTATCTCCCCAATCTTTATCGAAGTATTGTTTGAAGAGTTCTCTATTAACTCGTATTCCACTCCTTTCGATGGAGTTGAATACCAATGGTACTCTGTTGTTGTAAAATTTGTTGACTGGTTCATTAAAAAATTGTTTTAAATTATTGTAATTTTTTTCACACGCCTCATAATGTTTAACTATAGGAACTATCCTATTAATATCTAATTTATTTTTAGCTCTTTGTTGTAAAATTTGGTGAGCTTTAGTAGTTTCCATTTCATATTCTGGGGATATTAAAGAAATATCTATTATATTTTTATGTATAAAATAGTGTAAAAATTCTTTTTTACCCCAAACATATAATTTATTATAACTATTAATTAATTCGTTAATATACCCAATATTTAAAGGCATAGATTCACTATGATTTATGGATATAATATAACCCTTATGTGCATCTACAGGATGTACATATATTAAGGATACTTTATTAGTTACAGGATGTGTTTTATAAGAATATGGTATAACTTCTATATAAGCTTCTTTATAACCTTTATTGTAAAAATCCTTTAATTGGTCTGTATTTTCAATTAGCCAAAACAATGACTAAATATACGAATAGTATTTTTAATATCCACCTCCACCTGAAGATCCTCTACTAATGTTTAAAGAAGGTATTTGTGTTGACGGTGATGAAGTTGTAGGCTGTGTTGATGAAGGTTGGTTATTTATAGAAATTAGGGTTATTTCATCCCCATCGCTATGATTTTTTCCTGTCATAGCCGTTCCGTTAGGCATAAAATGATAATATCCTATATAATTAGTTCTGTTAGGAAGTAAAAATTCTCCACCATTTGTGTATAAACTATCAAATGTAGGTTCGCTATCATCAAATTTTCCTTTAAAGTAATTGTAAAAACCATACCAATTATTTTGCTTTTCAATTTTTGATACTGTGGTTTTGTTAATTGATATTGCATTTTCTTGACGTGACCAAGATAAAGATAAACAAGAATACAAATCTAAAGCAACATTAGGATCTTTGGATGAAAATTTACTAAAAGTTTCTTTCGAAGTTTCTATAAAAATAGGAGCATTATTTTGTTTAGCAAAATACCTTGTATATTTTTCTGAAGGTTGGGTAGGTAAAGTTCTATAATACTCTGGTGTTGATCTTCCATTTTTAGTATTAAAAGATTTTACATTTTCATACTGCATTGAAATAAATTCATTTCTTAATTCTCCTTTAAAATTATATGTTGGGTCCGTGTCTCCCATTCCATTTTCATCTATGGTTATGATACTTTCTATTTTGTTAGAAAAACCTTCTAATGGAATTGAGAAATCATTTTCATCAGCGTTAACCATATCATATAAAGGTATTAGCTGTAGATTATCTCCACTGTTGGGTGTTTTTCCAGAATAAAATTTATTTTGAGAAGTTTTCCAATAATACCCAACATAAGAAGTTTGTGACCCCTTAATAGAATACTCATTCCCATTGGTATATAAATCTGTTTTTATTTGGGATTTAGGATAATACATTATGAAAAGTGGGTTTTTAACATTTTTATTATATTATACGTAGGTCCTATATCTATTTTATCTTGAGTTATGGAACAATGAGTGTAAACTCCCCTTACTCCTTTATAAAAATCTTCACTAATTCCCCATCCTCCATATTTGCCTCTTCCTAAAATAGGGCCCTTACTTGATTTTTTAAAAGCTACAAAAAGGATGTTTTTTTCAACTAAATGTTTTAATGGTAATTCTGGTTTTTGCTTATTTGGAAACATTTGTTTATACGTTTCTTTAGTAAATTTCCAATTTATACCTGTTGACTTTAACATTTCTTTTATCCATTGGGCTAAAGCTTCAGTTTGAGCTAAACTATATTCTTCAAAATATCTTTGTCCTTTATATTTTTTACCTTTTATTACATTTAAATCATAGTCGTAAACTCGAGAAACTTCATCTTCAGAAAGTGCATTTTTTCTTATACCAGTGCCTCTTCCATAATATTGGATTCCCTGTTTTTTATCCTGTTTTGTTACCCAACCTAAATTTTGAATTTCTATTGAAATTCCCTTAGGATTTGCATTAGGATATTTATCTGTATAAATAATACCTTGGGTATTAGCTACATATTCAATAGGAATCATATATTCTATATGCCCATTTCCATCCATAACAGCATGAGAAGATTTATAACTTCCCTTAAATGATGTATCAAATATTGTTTTACATTTATCTTTAAATGAAGGCATAGCTGTGTGGTGTAATACTATAGCTTGCACACTTGATAAAGACCTTTTTTTATCTTTTCTACTTTTACGATTATAATTCCCATTAGTAAATTTATATTTATTAGGTCTTGTTTCGTATACATAATCCCCACTATAATCACTTTCTGGAGTTGGGGTTAATGGAGTTGGTGTTGGAGAAGAAGGTAAAGGTTGATTTTTAGCAGGTTGAGGGGTAGTTTCTGCTAATTTTTGTGTTTTTATTCCTTCATCAGTAACACTTTCATATTTAACTTTAGATGTTGAAGGAGGGGTTGGATCTAAAGAAGGCACTACCCCAAATTTTGAAGCTAATAAATTAGGGGTATTAATTATTTTATTTGACATCTTATTTAGTTTTATTTTTACCTATACTAGTAGCTAAAGTATCTAAAGAAGTAATCCATTCATTATTTTCTAATTTATGGTTTACTCCAGTACATATAAATTCTAAAGTATCAGGGTAATTAGAAGGTAAAAACGCAGTATTAATTTTTATAAAATCATATATTCTAATACCTCCTATACCATCCATCTCTAATTTTAAATTTATTGGTAAAAATCCTATTGAACTTTCTATATCTCCTTCATTACTTTCTTCATTATAATTTTCTTGTGTAGTTTTAGCTTGAGCATACGTATAATAATTTTTTACAGTACTTTTATTTTCTGATATATAATCACTATTAATGGATATATCATTTTCATTTGCGTAATTTAATCCCAAAGTAACATACTTATCCTCCATAAAAACTTTATAATTATTAAGTACTGATTCATTTTCTTCGTCTAAAGAACTAGTATTAGATGTTTCTGGAGATTCTGGGTCGGTTAATTTATTTTTAAATCTATCTTTTACTCCTATATTCCATCTAGAGAATGCAGTTGCTTCCATTCCTGGAACTGAACCTTGAGATGTAGCCCCAATTGTTATGGCTGTGGCATAATTTTTATTTATTTCAGTATTCATCCCTACACTTCTAATAAAATTTGATTTATCATTTTTACCATTATAACCAAATACTATTAGTTCCTCTTGTTCTTTTTTTCTTACTTTTCTTTCTTCATACACATTATCTCCTAATTGAGAAGCAATATTATCTAAACCTGGGATTGGTGTTTGGTCGATAAATTTTATGGTACTAGATTCTCTGTCTATGATAGGTTCAATATTATTTACTCCACCTAAAAATTCATTTATATCTTCACATATCGATTTTAATACTTCAAATAAAGTTATTTGATTATTTTTATCAACACTACTAAATATTTCTTCAATTCTATTAAAATTTAAATATAAATTCATTAATCTACCCCAACGATAACCGTCTTTCTCTACTAAAAAATCCTCTAATCCTTCAAAAATATTTGAAAACTCGTTTTGATCTGAAACAACACCTGTAAAGAATTTACTATTTTTAATTATACCTTTCCTTACATCTGTTGATATCATATTATCTATAACATAACATATATTAGATTCAACTTTAGTATCTATTTTTAAAAAAGGATATTTACCATCTATTTTCATTATAACCTTATTTTGGATGTATTCTAAAAGGGTACCTAATCTAACAAAATAACTAGATTCAATCGGTGTTATTTTTAACTTAATTAGATCACAAGTCTTATTTGTTGAAAGTGGTGAATTAACTTTTGCATCCCATTCTTTTTCTTCTTGAGATGGGTTTAGTTGATAACCTATTTCAAACCCCTCATCACTATTTTCTAGTTGGTATTTTGTGCCCTTTAAATATATTTTCTTTAAGGTTGACTTTTTTGCTGCACCCTTTTCCCTAGCTGCTTTAGCTTCATCTGAATTGTCTTTTGTATCTACTAAGAATGATGAATTGTAGTATTTTCTTATATTGTAAAACCAATTATTTATTTTGTTTTTGTATTTGCCCGTTTCTAGTCTTTCTGTAAATGTTTCTAATGGGCTCTTTTCTTCTATATCGTCAGAAGAATCATTAAACCTATCATCATCTTTTCCTCCTTTTGGTAAATTTGTATCTTCAAAGAATTTTTGTTTAAAAGCATCAAAGGAAACTAATTTAGGAAATGCTAAGTTTTTTTGTTCATTCGTAAGGTCTTTATAATATTTAGTAAGTCCTTCTTTACTTTCATTTCCAGCCACATTTATAGTACTACCATTTTTAATAGAAAGGTAGCTAAGTCTTGTTTCAGACTTACGAAAGTATTCATATGTATCTCTTTGTGCTCCTATAACAACATAAAATTCAAAATTCTCTCCAAATTTCTTTTGGTAAAATCCTATATCATTCCCCCCATTATCCAACCAATCGGGTTTTTTTGCACTTTGCTCTTCTATTCCTTCAAATTTTGATTCTACTTTTATAGTCTTATCTTTTTTAAAAATTAAGATATAAGGGCTATGGCCTGTCCCACTAGATACCCAGTTTGTAGTATATTTTAATATATTACTATTAACTGATCCTTCATTCTCAGAAAACAAATCGGCTACCCAATTTTTATTTGTTGAAATTTCATTTTCTGCTATTAATTTTTGTGCTCCTTCTACGTCTGCAATTGCAGAAGGGTTTACTTTATATTCATCACTAGCTCCTTTTATACTTAAGGTATATTTTTCAGATCCCTCTCCTCCCGCATAGTAAAAATTAGCTGACTTTTGGTCATTGGTTAACAACTTATAAATTCTCTGTAATTCATTATCAAGTCCTGGGTATAAGGTGTTATAAAATACATCAAATTTTGCCTTTTCCTTATTTAGTTTATCTTTTATAGCATTAAGTTTATTTTGGGCATTACCTATGGGAGGGGTATCTATTAAAGGTGGTAAATTTACTTTTAAAGATTCTATTACATCTCCTATACTAGTTATTTCTATAGTGATATTATAAGTTCCATTGCTTTCAAAACTCCAGTTAAAATTAGAAACCATCCCTATTATTCCATCATAGTTGCCCTTATATTCTTTTCTTTTTTTATTTATTTCCCTTGAAAATAAAGAGGGATCTTTACCTTTTTTCATATCCCAAAAATAATTATTAAGTAAAGTATCTTCTACTTTATGTATTTCTGTGTATTCGTTAAGGGTACTATTATATTTTTCTTCAGATAAATAGATGTTGTTTCCCCATTCTAAACATACAGTGTATCCTAACCTTAGATATAAAACATCTATAATATCAAATTGATTTTTATTATGTGCTACTACATTAATAGTAGCTTTTTTAATGGAACCTCTATTTAAATCTTTTATATTTGCTCCTGTAATACCCGGCATAGGTGAATAACCAAATTCAGTTCCTCCTACACCATAAGCCCTATTAGAACCTTCAATCCCTGATTTTGGTGTTGGAGGAAATTTTCTGTAGGTGGATTTAATTCCTCCCCCTGTTGATGGATCCTCTAACAACCCCACAGATATCCTTCCTCCTTTTTCTTTATAATCATTTATTTTTTTCATGTCCCACTCCTTGAGTGAAGATAATCCACTAAATAAAACATTTTGTATTGCTAAATCATACCCAGGAGAAATGTTTTTAACCATTGGATTTCCTGTGTCAGTTAATAATTTTAATCTATTCTTTTCTAAAGAAACTCCGGAAGCAAATTTAATCCAAGCATTACGAGAATTTAAGTAGGTAATTTCATTTAAGGATCTATTAGCAGTTTTGCCATGAACTTTTTGCCTTGTTTTAACTTGATCATTTACATATGATCTAAAAGGTTCACCTAAAAGATTCCCCATAACTTATTTTTTAATATCCACTACTTCCTCCGCTTGTGGAAGTAGAAGTAGTTGATTGTTGGTTAATTGTTTTATACTCTGCTATAATAGGTGTTGGATTAGATGGAATTCTAATTTGAGATCCCACTGGGGGTGTTAACGAACCTTGACTTAAATCGCTATTAGCAATTGAAATAACCCACCATAAATCAGAATCTCCATAATATTGTTGAGCTAAAGTATCAAATCTATCACCCGCAGTAAAGTACACATAAGTATCATCTATTGATCTTGGGATTTCTGGGTAACGTACAGTTTGGTACATCCTTTTATTCTCAGGAGATGATATAGTTGATATAGTAGAGTATCTAGCCATTTTTTATAATGTATGTCTTGTAATATAATTATTATTTTTACCAACTCCACTTTCTTTTTCAGGTCTAAAAGTATGAATTGGAGTAAAGGTAAACCCTGTAACTTTTACTATGTGAGGTAATTGTGGTCGAGTAGTATCACCTGGGGTTCCTATTTCCCATGGTGATTCTTCAGGAATATCTAATGTTAAGCCTTCTATAAACCCAGGTAAATTAACACACCATCCCCCTAAAGTTAATGTTAATAAAGGACCTCCCATATACCCCCCTGAGCTATATACAGGTGCTACGTTAGAAGCTAAAAAGTTTAATTTTTTATATTGTTCTATTAACTCGTCTTTAGATTGAGCTGCTACTGTAAACCCTAAATTAATTTTTCTTTCAAATCCTCCATATTTGTAAAATGATTCTCCTCTACCCATATATTTTTGTTGGTCCCAGTTTGAACTATAAGAATCATTAAAGCTATCTATATAAGCTCTAAAATGCATAAATTCTTTTTCTGACGGGTTGCTTTGATCTATGGCTCCTATTACAAAGGGTATTAAATCACCCTCTAATAATTCTTTTTTAGGGCCATTTGATGAATTGTATATGGGTTGAGCATTAATTCCATCTATAGTTTTATTTCTACTAGTATTGAGTCCTGGTGATAAGTAATAACTACCCCCTGTAGAGGAATCTCCATCTATTGTTTTTACTGAGCTGTAATCTGTAGTATTAGGATCATTTATGTTTTGGAAATTTACAATTTTAGATCCTGGGGAGTTTTTATTATCTTTAGTTTCTTCACTAATAGTGTTAATTTGTTCTTGGTTTAGAACTTTAGTATTTTGATCTTTTATTCTTTCACTTGAATTTAAAGATCCTGATTTGTAAACTGAAGTTTCGTAATTTTGTATTCCCCAAGATACACCATCACTATCAGATATGTCGTCATCTATAACGTAATGTCCTGTTGCGTGCATATATTTACCTGCCGCAGTTTTTAAATCTTCAGGTTCAGGGTACGAAAATAAATCTATTGTGCTTGGTTTTAAATTTTCTCTAAGTTTATATGTTTTTGTAGCTAAAGTGCCTTTAGTTCCTGTAGCGTATGGGTTTATTAGATTTGATCTCCAAGATATACCGTCATCTTCTGTCATACCATCATCTATAACATATTCTCCCGTGGTAAACATATAAACTCCAGCTGCCGTTTTTAAATCTTCGGGTTCAGGGTATATAAATAATTCTGTTGGATTGTTAAGTTTTGGTGTTGGAGGTGTACCATTTACATTTGTCCATGTAATACCATCTTCTTTAGAAATTTCAGCTAAAATATTTCCATCTACTGTGTCATACCCAATTTGACCTTCAGTTATTAGCTCTCCTCCTCCATTTATTTCAACATATTTAGTAGTAACTCCTAATGGAGATTTGAATTTATCTTCAACAATTCCTTCTCTACTAGTATCAGATCCACCTAATCCTGTTTGGTTTTTAATATATGATTCCGTTAATTCTTCATTGCCTAATGCTTTTAAGGGAGACCCTGCATTATTAGTAGCAAACTTTATATCGGTGTTACCTACTCCTAAAATAGAATTAGGTCCTCCTGAGTAAGATAAAACATTTACTCCAGAATTTTTACCTTCATGTTCATTTGTTAAATCTACTAATCTATTACCTTCACCATTAAGTGCTCCTATTACAATTTGGTTTACATCAGAATATGTAGTTACACCCTTAATAGGGTTAACACCTTGTTTATCAGTATGACCACCTATAAAATTTATACCTGCTTGAGCTAATGTAGATAATGGAGTATAAACACCTTCGTTTAATCCAAAACCAGTACCATTACCTGTGGATTGTGTTTTTACTGCTATTGCAGATAAAGAATTTTGTTTAGCTACAAATAAAGGTCCATTTATAGATCTAAAATCTGTAAAATATTTACCTAATCTAATTAAATCATCTGCTGTATTTCTAGCAGAATTTATTCCTCCTCTGATAAAAAAATCAGAAGATGCTAAATCATTATCTGGTATTTGTTGATCCTGAGATGGTATTGGGGATTTTATGTAAGGTTGCTTACTATTTCCTCCACCAGGTCTATCAGACGCAGGGGCTACACCAAATTTATATGATTTTAAGTTGGTTGTATATGTTAATAACCCTGACAAGTTATTATATATTTCCTAATCCTTCAATAGGTGCACTATTTTTGTAAGTGCCTTTTGCATATCCTTTTCCTAAATGAGGTTTACCTGGTGCGTTTAATGCAGAAGTTGGAGTTATTCCACTCATATCAAGTTCTGATGGGTTTGGTTTATTTACATAATTAGTAAAATGTCCTTTAAAAGGTACACTAGGTGTTCCATCAACTGAATATCCTGCTTCTTTTCCAAATCCATGTAATTGTGATTCTTTAGTTGCTCCTATAGGAGTAACATTTTGTCCTCCATTATTTTTAGATAACGGTGAACCTGTTTGGTTTAATTTATTTTTTAGTCCCATAATTATTGTTATTTTTTATTATAAATATTAATTTTAATTCATTATTCGTTCAGCTTTCTGCACTCCCTTTCCTACTTTATCTCCAAACATTTCAAGTGTAATGTTGTCTTGTTTTCTGTTTCCTGATACTTCTGCTATTCTTTTATTAACTACTAAAAGTTGATCTAGTTTTGTGTTTAAACTTGTTAATAATTGAGAACTTGGGCCGCTTCCTGCACTAGATGAACTTGCCTCCCCACTAATATTTCCATCTTCTCCCATTAAATTTGTTCCTACTTTAATTTTTCCATCAGCACCATACATAGCTTTATCTGCAGGATCCATTTGAACTGTTCCAAAATCTCCTGTCATTGTTGGTCCTTTTTTAGGATCAATTTTACCATCTTTCATAAAAGAATAACCTATAGCTCCTATAGCCGCTCCCGCTGCTAAAGCTAAAGGAATTGCAAATGGGCCTAAAAGTTTACCTGGTCCTGAAAATACTGTTTCCATTGCAGATGTTACAGCTCCACCTATTTTGGCTAATAATCCTCTTTTTTCAATTTTATTACCCGTGGCACTTAAAGTATTATTTACTTTTTCAGCTGTATTAGATGCTATATCAGTAGCAAGACTTCCTTTTTTAAGTAAGGCTTGTTGTTCTTCTGATATTAGTCCTAATTTTTTAGCGATATTTATTCCATTTAAATTTTCGGCTGCTGCAACATCAGTGGCAAGATTTCCTTTTAAAATTAAACCTTCTTGTTGTTTTGTTATTAACCCAAGCTTAGAAGCTGCATTAATTTTTAATTGATTGCTAAGAACCCCCCCAGAAAAAGCATTGATTACTTTAAAACCTAAACCAGCTGCAACTATAGATTGAGTTAATAAGGGAAATTTAGTTACTAATTTAGCTACACCCCCAGCAAAATTAGAAATTAGTGAAACAGCAGGCATAATAGCTTCTCCTACATTTATAAATAATTCTTTAATTCTTTCAACGGCAGCTCCAAATCTTTCGGCATTTGATTGAGAATCCATTTGTTGTGCTAAAATATCGTTTCCTAATCTTCGCCTAGCTTCTTCTTCTCCATATAAAGCTACTGCATTCTCATATTTTTCTCTAGCAGTTTTTCCTTCAAATTCCGAAAGTGCAGCAATAGCTTCTTGTTCTATTAAACTATTTGCTAATTGATCTTTTGTTAATCCAACAGCTTTAGCTAGTGATTCTTGTTGGATAACATTCATTTTACCAAATTTTTCGGCGGATCCTACTTGTTTAGCTATTTCCGCTGATGCCCCAGCTACATCGCCCTTTAAAGCTAATAATCTGGCTTGCTCTAAATTTAAATTTTTACCTGTTAGTAATTCTGCTTCTAATTCATTTTGAATAGACGATTCAAAATCTAGCATACTAGAAGATATACTTTCCATTTCTGCAAAAGAGAGACCTAATTTTTTAGAAGTATATAAAGTTTTAGCTAGTGCTTGGGGTTGTTGATTTAATATTAGTAATGTTGATTTATTTATTTTACCAATATCCTCTAACATTTGTTTAGTACTAAAGGTAGTCCCATTCACAGCATTCATAGCTGATAATTCTCCCTGTAAAAGAGCTACATTATCATTAATCTCATTCCCTTGGGCCCCTGTTAATTTAGTAATATTTCCAATTGTTTCTTCTGAAAATCCAGCTTGTGCTGTTAAAGCTGTAAAGGATTCTAAAGTTTCTTTACTAAAGTTAGTTGTTCCTTGGAATTGTTGGTTTAATGATGCAAATGATTTATTTAAAGCTGCGCTACTAACCATTATATTATCCGAAGACATGGCTATTTGGTTAAATTCTTTTTGTAAACCTAAACTTTCTTTGTAACTTACCCCTATATTTTTAGCTAATGCTCCTGTGGCTTTATCTGTACTTACCATAGCAGAAACTAACATTGTAAAGCCACCTTGCAAAGCGTTTGCAAATGTTAACTGTTTTGCAATATTTTTTCCAATTTGTTTTGATGTGGTTGAAAGTGCTTGAAAGGCAGATACTCTTTTTCTATCTTCTTTACCTAATTTAGCATTTTCATCATACTCTTTTTGTTTTGCAACTAAAATAGCTTTAGATTCTTCAATAGCTCCTTTAATCCCAAAGTCTGGGAGGCCTATTTTTTGTAGAGCTTTTCCTATACCCTCTAAAATTGCAGGGGCTGCCCCCATAGCTTTTGTAACTTCTTGTTCTTGACGTATTCTTTGTGATACTTTAAGCAGAATATCGCCTAAAATATCGTTTTCATCATCTAATATTCCCAATGCGGATCTCTGAGCATTAGTTAATTTTACAAACTTTTTAGTATTTACATCTCTATACCTAGTTTCTTCTTTCCCACTTTTATTTTTAAATTTTACTAATTCAAATTGACTTTTTATTTCTTCAGCTGCGGTTTTAGCAATGGATTGTTGTTCTTTGAACTTTGTTTTTAATTTTTTTAATTGATCCTCGTTTAGCCTATTAATTCCTTCTTCTTCAAATTTTAATTTTTGGGCCTCTTTAACCATTCCCTTCATTCCTCCCTCTAAAAGTTTAGTAGAACTAAATATTTTGGGATTTATTTCTTTAGAAATTTCTCTTAATACACCATACAAGCTACTAAAAGAATCAGTAGTTCCTTGAATTCGAGATTTAACTCCATCTAGCCCAATTTGAAGTTGTTTAATAGCTGCATCAGCATCTTCAATTGGTTTTTTATTAAAATTTCTGAATGGGTTTTCATCCCCCAAGGTGTCATAAGCCTGAGATATCTTTCTTAAAAGATCATTTATTTCATTTAATTTATCGCTAGTGGCCATTTAAAAGACGTGTTTTCTATAAATACTCAAAAAATGAATTATTTATACGTACTTTTTTTCTGGTAGGGTTTAGAAGCTTGCATAAATGCAGGTGTGTTCACAGTGCCATCTGAATTTAATAGGTTGGTAGAACCTTCTTTTTGGTTTGCTTTTTGATACTCTTTCTTTTCATTATCGTAATGTTTTTGAATTTCAGAAAAAGTAAATCTTCTTAACCATATTGGCATATTGTAAATAGTAGGATAATCATATCCTCCTTTACCGTGAAAAACTATTTGGTGTATTAGGGAAAATAAATTAACCCTGGCTTCAGATATTATCTCCGTAGTCAGGCCAAAAAAAGGTAAGTCCAATAGGGACTTTCACCTCCTCTCCATCATCCAACGTATGTGTTAGATCTATGTCTGGTTGGATAACATTAAGGTGTTCTCTTAATGCTCGAGAATCTCTTGCTAATAAATAATTATCTACAAATTCTCTTACTGTTTTTGATTCTGTTTCTCCACCTACAGATGTTATAATATATTTTAATCTGGTAGATAATTCGGGTGAAGAATTTTTATTCATTTTTTTAAGACCTAATATTTCTTTTTCAATCTTTTTTTCATCGTTACCATTTAAAATTTTAAATGTAATTTCAGTTCCCGTGTGGGGTAATTTGTATGTAAATTCATTTTTACCCTCTTTAACCAATGAAGTATCAAATTCTTTATTTTCTAAAGTAGTTAAATCTATAGTATGTTCTTCTCCTAAATAATTAAAGACATAATCTTTACCATATCCTAAAATACGAGTTGCTACTAAAACGGCATTTTTATCTCCTACTATTAAATCTTTTATATTCACTTTAGATACCACTACTGATTCTAATAGTTTATCTAAAACTATACCTTTTTGAATATAGGATTGGTTTGTTAAAATATCCTCTTCTTTAGCAGTCATGTATTTTATTTCTACTTTTCCACTTGATAAAGGGTTGTCTTGGGGGTATACTAAACCTTTTGAAGGTAATTCTACTGTTTCTGTTGGAAACTGGAAGTCGTTCATAATCTTTTATTTAAAATAACTTAATTTTGTTATAAATACCAATATAAAAAGGGAGTCTAGCTAAGCCAAACTCCCTTTAATAAGAATATATAATTCTTTTAGAAATTTAATACGCAATAATCTGGTTGAACTGTTAAAGCAATTTCTTTTGCTTCATTTTCAGAATCCCAGCTATAATCTCCAAATGTAGCTTCTGTAATCAAAGCTCCTTTTATTACCCATTCCGAAACTATGTCCCCTACAGGACCTAATATATTAACCGTTAAGTCTTTTTTATAAAAATCAGAATAACCATCTCTACCAGTTACTGATTCGTGATGTAATCTTACCCACTCCATTACTGCTTGAGCACCTGATGGTGTGATTGGATCAAATAATGTCATTGAAATTGTTCCCCAAGTAGTTTTACCTTTTACATATCTTTGAACATTGATATGATTTAAAGCTACCGTACCTTGAGATACGTTTACTGCTGCTACTCCCTTAATGATAAAGCTTGGTATACCATCCATGTAAAGGATAAATCTGTTAGCTTGCTTTGGTTCAAAGGCGGTGAAAAATATTTCGTTTGGATCTAATACTGGCATTTTATTCTAATTTATTTCTTTGTTATAAATATCTAATTCTTTAATTTTTTGTATTATTCAAATGAAGCTCCTGTTGGTTGTACATTGAAGTTTAAGTATATGAATTCAGCTGTTCTAGTTGGTTGAATGTATATTTGCCCAATTAATTGGTTTCTATCTATAACATCTGGTGTGTTGTTACTTTCATCCATTACTACTTTAAAGGCATATAATCCTTGTCTTTGTTGTACACTTGCTAAATATGGGTTAACTTGTGCTAAGAAATTATTTCTTGTAGCTGTTGAGTTTTGTTCAAATACTAATTGGTCTCCTATTTGAGAAATGAAATTCTTAAGAGCAATTAATAATCTCCTTACATTTACTCTATCTAAAGAACTTGGTTTTTTCTGCATTGTTTTCTGTCCAAATACTACTACTCCTGTGTTAGGGAATGTAGCTATTGGGTTAATATTTGCTTGATATAAAGTATCTCTGTTTCCATTTGTTAAGGCTCTTTCAGCTCTTAATACAGTTGACATTCCACCTCTATTTAATCCAGCTGGTGCAAACCATGCTTCTCCTGCTTTATCATTGAAAGCATATACTCCTGCCATCATTGTTGAAGCTGGTACCCAAACTTGAGATCCTAAATCAGGATCAATCGTTTGAACCCATGGCCAATATGTTGCTGCATATGAAGAATCAATTCCTGCTGCTCCGTTAGTTGCTTGTGATATGGTAGAACCCCAGTCTCTTAAATCTACAATGGCTAAACTATCTCCTCTTTGTTGAGAACTGTCTATCATTTGAGATACTGTACTTGAATTGTTTTCTTTTGTTAAACCAGGTGCTATTATTAAGTTATATCTATATTGGTCTTGGTTTGATAAAAGTGAAATTGATTCAGTATAATCATTTCCAGTTAATCCCTGTGAACTTGTTGAATCTATATTTTCATAAAAATTAGCTCCAGATGCAATTGAACCAGAAGCTCCTGCAAATGAACCTGAGCCTGCTTGTGGAATTGAACCTGTTAAAGCTTCTTTAGCATCTCCCGAATTATCTAAATAATTTAATGTTGGCTGTCCTACTGATTTTACTCTTACATACTTACTTAAAGTATTGTATGTTCCTGTATTCTCAACATAATGATCACCATCATCTTCTTTAACTGTTTGTTTTGAATTACCTATTGCTTTTTCTATATAATTTGGAGAATTTGGATCTAATGATAAATTCGCCCAAGTTTCTAATATGTTTTTAGAAGTAGTAATATCATCACCTCTTCTAATTAATAAATTAAATGTTCCAGCAGCCGTGTTTGGGGATTGAATTTCCCATCTAACGTTTTCTTTAGATCCTGAAGATAAAGCACCACTGCTTGAATCTTCTGAACCTGAACTGTTCATTATTTCACCTTCTGATAAAGTTTCTAAAACAAATGAAGCTGTGTCATTTGCTCCTGAGATTGAAGATGATGCTGCTGAATAGGAACCAGATACTACTCTAGTTACTAATAATGAACCTCCTCCTTGTTGGAAATGGTTATATGCTGCTATTGAAGTAAAATAAGTGTATTCTACACTTCCACTTTCTACTATGCATCCAAATTTGTTTTTATATTCTGAGTAGGAAGTAACAACTGTTGGTATACCAACTGGGCCTTTAACTGTGGGACCTAATATTGCTGCTCCAGCTTGTACAGGCTGTGCTGAGATAAAAGAATTATCATTTTCTATTGCTGATACGCCTGGGGATAAAAGTACTTCTGCCATTTTTTACAAAATTAATTTTGTTTATAAATACAATATGTTTTATTAAAAATGCGGTTAGGCTTTGACGAATTCGCCATTTTCTAAATTTATAGTGCCTTCACCGTATTTTTCTTTTAAATTTTTACTTAACATTAATTGATCTTGTTCAAATTGATTAATGTTATTTTTAATTTCTTTTTTTTGTTTGTCTAGTGAATTTACTTGGTATTCAATTTGTCCTAATTGAATTATAAACTCATTTTGTTTTTGTTGCAACGAAACCAAACTTTGGATTTCTTCTTGGGTTAAAACTATTTTATTTGCACTCATAAATATTTGGTTTTTTTTATAAAATGTATTTTTTGTAACTTAATTTCAGAACAACTAAAAGGGAGGTGAGTATATTATCGTTTTTGGAAAAACAATCCTCCCTTAAAGCTATTCTGTTAATTCTTCTTTGGTAATTTCACCAGCATCATTTATAGTGACTCTATATCTTTTTCCTGAGGGGGATCTTAGTATAATACCCTTACTGGAATCTGTTATTTCTATGTCTTGGTTTGTTTGGGAACTTATTTTAGTGTCTATAAGGTTTCGTAATTCGCCCATTTTTTGACCCATGAATGTTCCCCATTCCGATAATATACTCATATGACTGGTTTGTCAAAAACATTAATTTTATTTAGTATAAATATATAAAAAGATATAAAAAAAGGGAAACTTGCGCTTCCCTTGTAAAAATTGCATGAAATATGCAATAATTCTTATTTTATGTTATCTATTCTATAAGACTATTAAAGGAAATCCTTTAATTGTTAAATATTTAGCTTTGTTCTTTTCTATCGGCATATGAAACACCTACTGTTTTTAAATATTTGGTTTCATCCAATAAATCTGTTGAACTTTTTAGAGTCCATTGTCCATTAGGAATAGCTATTCCTGGACTAGCAGGACTACCATCTGTATTAAATGAAGTTACTAGTGGATCACCATTTTCATCTAAATGAACAAAATCCGGATCAAATGAATCAGAAGGATCGCCCATACGGTACCATCCTAATAAATTAGATGTTAAAGCATTATCAGATGAATATACATTTAAATTACCGTTAAGTGTCCAATTGGAAAGTTCAGCTATTGAACTCGAATCTAAAGCTACATCCCATAATGATACTTCATCAATTACTCCATCAAATTCATATTTTCCTGGTTGTGCCGTGGTATTACCTATACAAAATTTTTCATTTGCTCTTACTATATTTCCAGATCCAGATATACTACCACTTGCTATTGCTACTCCATCTACATATAGTTTTGCATGGTTGCCGTCTGCTTCGTGTTTATCAAAAGTAGCTACAACGTGATGAAGTTGGCCTGCAATGAATATTGGGTTGGATGGAGTATTAACTCTAAATTCTACTCTTCTATCTGCAATTCCAGCGTTTAGTTCACTCATAAGCATATTATTAATAAGTGTTTTATTTTCTTGTGCATCATCACTTGCCCATAATCTTCCAGCTCCAAATCCTAAATAAACAATGTTGTAATTAGGAGTTGCTGCTTTTCTCATATATAAGCTGTATCCTCTCCTAAAACTTTTTTCAGCTTTATCTACAATGCCATATTCTCTTCTTATGGTACCGGATAATGGTCTACCAGTTTCCTGACTGAGAAAATCATCATCTAATCTTACCCATGCTGATAAAGTGATATAATCTCTTAACTCTGAATAAGTTCCATCTGAAGAAACTGCAGCACTATTGCTCTGTCCATCAAATTCAAAATAATATTTATTAGATATTATTGTTGTAGAATTATATTCACTTACATAGCTTGAACTATACTCAGACATTAATCCCCAATCTGTTCTTATATCTGCTCTTATAGATGCTAAACTTGAAGAATGAGCTTCTCTTACAGTTACAAATTCATCATAAGATGCAGAAATTTGTGACTCCATTTCAAGTAAAGTATCAATTGTGCCCGAAACTATCTCTCCTACAGCCCCATCTCTTATAGATTGAACAACGACCATTGCTGCTGCTAAATTAGCAGATTCTGATGCTTCTTTATCTGCATCTAGAGCTATATAAGATGCTGTAAATAGACCTTCAGCTTCTTGTTCATCAAGTTTAAAAGTTTCACAAAC
>MDTC01023186.1_pt1 | contig 18650 bp, 18 predicted proteins | sample 811181 | NCBI WGS metagenome assembly MDTC01 (sample SAMN05326644, study PRJNA326480) | marine metagenome | isolation source: seawater | place: Pacific Ocean: North | collected 2011
CTCCCGACGCCACTCCTCGGCCGACTCGGCATTGAGCAGCATCTGACGGACCGATGGCAAACGCTTTGGATCAAGGAACATATGCTCGGTGCGGCAGAGGCCGATGCCTTCCGCGCCCATTATCAGCGCCTGTTTGGCGTCTGACGGAGTGTCGGCGTTGGCCATGATCCCAAGCCGGCGTGTCTCATCAGCCCAACCCAAAAGCTCCAGGGCCTCAGGCAGGTCTTCAAGACTCGGGTCGGTGGTATCGAGTTCGCTCTGGTACACAGATCCGGATGCTCCATCCATGCTGATGCGGTCACCTTCGTTCACTGTCTTGCCAGCAGCGGTGAAAAAACCACCATCAAGGTCGACCTGGATCGCTTCACAGCCGACGATACACGGTTTACCCAGACCTCTGGTGACTACGGCCGCGTGACTGATAACCCCACCTCGGCTGGTGACCACGCCTACAGATGCGGTGATCCCGTGGATGTCATCGGGTTTGGTTTCTGGACGAACCAGGATCACATGCTGGCCAGCTTGGGCTAATTCAGCTGCTTTGGTGGTATCGAAACAGACCGTGCCGGACGCCGCGCCAGGGGATGCGGGGGCATCTCTGGCGAGAATCAAGTCCTCCAGAACCTCATCCGAAATCTCGTTGGAGAATTGGGGCACCAGCAGGTTGGAAATCTCTTCTGCGTCCACCCTGAGTAGGGATTGGCCTGAGTGATCAGTCCTTCATGGACCATATCGACAGCCGTCTTAACGGCAGAGAGAGCTGTGCGTTTAGCGCTACGAGTCTGGAGCAGGAACAACCGGGCGTTCTCGATGGTGAACTCCACGTCCTGCACGTCGGTGTAGTGTCGTTCGAGATTGTCAGCCAGTTCCATTAGTTAGGTGTAGCACTCAGGCAGAACGCCCTGCAGGCTGAGTATGGGCTCGGGAGTGCGCACGCCGGCTACCACGTCTTCTCCCTGGGCGTTGGTCAAAAACTCACCGTAGACTTTGGGCTCTCTGGTGGAGGGATTCCGTGTGAAAAGCACTCCAGTGCCACTGGTGGGGCCGAGGTTGCCGAAGACCATGGCCATGATGGAGACAGCAGTCCCCATATCGTGGTCGATCTTGTTGTGGTCGCGGTAGAAGATGGCTCTTGGGGTGTTCCAGCTGCGGAACACTGCCTCCACGGCAGCCATAAGTTGTTCCCAGGGGTCTGAGGGAGGCTCCAAGCCAGTGGCGGCTTTGGTCACCGCCTTGAATTGGGCCACAACCTCTTTCAACTGCTCGGTGGTCAATTGGTGGTCCAGGGTCACACCGGCCTTGTCCTTTTGGGCGACCAGGACCTGTTCAAACGGCTCAGGGTCCACATCCATGACCACTTCCGAGTAGATCTGGATGAACCGACGGTAGGCGTCATAGGCCGGACGTGCATCCCCCATCATGGAAGCCAACCCCTCGACTATCTGGTCGTTTATGCCCAGGTTGAGGATGGTATCCATCATCCCTGGCATGGAGATGCGCGCACCGGAGCGGATCGAGAGTAAAAGCGGGTCAGATGGCGAGCCGAAGGTATGCCCAATGGCCTGCTCAAGGTCTTTGATGTTAGTTCTTACAGCTGCTTCAAGTCCATCTGGAAGCGTGTTGTTATGAGTCAGATAATCCCGACAGACCTGGGTGGAGATAACAAAACCTGGAGGGACGGGGAGTCCTAACCGGGTCATTTCGCAGAGGTTGCTTCCCTTGCCCCAAGGAGTTCCGCCATCGTGGCGTCGCCTTCATCAAACCGGTAAGCGAACTTGGCAGCTCGTGTCGTCTGCGTGGTCATGGGCACTTCCTCCCATCGGCCTTTTTCAGGCCCCCGTGGACAAGGCAAACCCTTATCCCAACGAACGGACTATATAACGTGTCGGGGCATTAGACAACCGTGGGCCAAAAGCAAAATGGCCGAACACTCACGCCTAACAGTTACGAAATGCGTCGATGTCTCAGCCATTCCATTACAAATCGCGTTGTATGTTGGCAGGGCCTAAACCAGACCACCTGACACGGTTAGGACGACATAACAGTCAACCTATAGGACGTTAAATCTCGCGGAACTGGGGCTCTGGTTCTGACAGGTCAAAATCATGCGCCCACAGCTCTTCGATCTTGGCCTGGTCTTCGTCAGTTATCTCTGGGGTGTCCACGGCACTCACATACTCGTTGAGTTCGGCCATGGTGGTGATGTTAGGCAGCACAGAGATGATGGGTGTTTGCTTTAGCACGAACTGGATGGCAGATTGGGCCAAGCTCCTGGTGTCCTCTTGGACTAGGAACCGTACCCGGTCAACCTTGCGCATGGCTTCCGTCAGCCACTCGTTCTTGCGGTGGGCTCGGTGGTCGTCCGCATCAAAGACTGGCAGGCCGTTATCGAACTCGCCGGTTAGGATGTTGGATGCGTGAGGGACTCGGGATAGCAGGCCGACGCCCTTTTCTTTGGCCAACTCGATGAATTGCTTGGCTGGGTCCTGCTCCAGCAGGCTGTAGATGACCTGGGAGCTTTTTACCTGGCGCACGCCAATGGAATATTCTCCCTCATCTACCCAGCCGATATCCGGTCCGATGGCCACGCCGAAATAGCGAATCTTGCCCTCAAACTGAAGCTGTTCCAGGGTTTCGAAGAGTTCATCCTTCTCCAGGTCAGCAAGCTTGATGTTGTGTGCCTGGTAGAGGTCGATGTAATCGGTACCTAGGCGTTGGAGGCTCTGTTCGCAGGCAAATTTGACGAATTCCCGATCAAACTTCTGTGCTCGTTCTTTGTGCCCGTCCCTGGGAGTGGGATCGTAGATGTCGTAACCAAACTTTGTGGCTATGACCAGGTCGTTGCGCTTGTGGTCGAGGTACTTGGCTATTACCTCTTCACCAAACCCGTCGCCATATGTGTCGGCGGTGTCGAAGAAGTTGATTCCCTGTTCAACTGCGTTCTCAAGGAGGGCCTGTTTGTCGCCGTCCTCGATCTTGCCCCACCAGTTGGTGGCTACGGTCCAAACTCCGAAGCCGACCTCAGATAGCACCAGATCGGTGCCGGGCATTTTGCGAAATTTCATATCAACGTTGTCCTTAAGTCCTAAAGGTCGACCAGACGATTAAAGCAGGAAAGTCTCAAGCTAAGAATGGTCAACCGGGTGTTTTTGTTTAGCCAGCGTTTACTGTCAGCCCGAGGCTGCCCTTAATGTCGTCCACCCGTCGCTGGAATTCGGCATCGTCTAACACCGGTTCCATGTTTCCGAGGCTGACGTCGGACAATACCTCGACCCAGGAGGTGCAACCGCCATATTCCGGCAGGTAGGAGACGGCCACAGGTTTTTCCAGCTTGTAGACGCGGAGCAGCATCACCGAGAGCGGGAGCATGGGCTTCCAATGGAGCCTGGACTGGGCGTAGGCAGTCGTCCAGATGTAATGGGGCTCCAGGTCGTCAACCTTCTCCTGGTCTGAAATCTCCAGCACCTCTTCGGCCTTGGCCCAATAGCTGAAGGTGATCTTTTCGTTGTCTTGGGGTTGTTCCAGCATCTCGCGGAGGGCGGGCTGGTAGGAAGGCTGCAGCAGGTCTTCCTTCTGGTGGAGGAACGTTGGATAGAACAAAAACTCTCTGTGGATAACGCGGAAGTCCTTTCCGTCTTCGTGTATCCCGCCCTTGCGCAATAGGAGTACCTGATCGCCCTGGGCCATAGCTTCCACTGTGATAGCCCATTCTTTCAGCGCCATCTGGCATTTATTGGGTGGCATTTGTTCCAACTCCGTGGCCTGTGGTGATTCCCTTTCTAATTCCCGAGTTTGGGAACGCACCAACGGCTGTTTGATTAGCCTGGTTAAAATCGACGAAATTTGAGGGAGGCACCAGACCGACAGGTACTGATTCCAACTGAATAGAAAGTACTAAATGAGAAGCCACGCGGTCAATGGTATCACCGGCCAAAGATAGGTTCAATTACTGATCGGGATCGAACACCTATTTTGGCTTTGTTGCCGCTGAGGTTAGGCCGCTTGATTAGAACCGGCGGCCATTTCAGACATGATGAACTCTCGGAAGGCGCGTTGAGAGGGAGAGAGGTACCTGTCTTTGGGCTGGATCAAGGTGAGAGGGCGCTGGCAATCCCAATCGACAATATCGAGAATAATCAACATGCCGGCTTTCAACTCGGCGGTGATACCAAGTTTGGAGATGATCCCAATGCCACCACCCGCTGCGGCCGCCTGTTTGATGGCCTGGTTACTGCCAAGCTCTATGGCGATGTTTGGGACGACTTCAAGCTCACGGAACCGTTTCTCGGCCGATTGGCGGGTAGCGGATCCCTCTTCCCTCAGCACAAAGCCAAGATCAGAGACCTGTTTGACGGTGGGGCGTTCCATGAAGGTTGCGGGATGATTTGGAGCAGCAACCATGACAATCTCATCTTCTTGAAGGTCCACCATCTCCAGTTCATTGGTGTGCCCTTCTACATGGTCTCCAACCATGCCCAGATCCATGTCCCGGTCCAATATGCGTTGGATGATGGTTCTGGTGTTGCCGATTATCAATTCGACGTGAATGCCCGGGTATACCTGCCGGAAGCGACCTACGAGTAGAGGAAGCACATATTCGCCCAGGGTTGTGCTGGCTCCCAAGACCAAATGCCCAGACTGAAGGTCTTCCATCTCCTGGACCGTGTCCACAAGCTGGCTGGAAAGGCGAAGATCTGCTGGGAGTAGGCCAGAACCGCTTCACCTGCTTCTGTTATCCGCAGTCCGCGCGGCCGACGGTGAAAGAGGGTGATGCCCAAATACTTTTCCAGTTCCTGTACCTGGATGGATACAGCTGGCTGGGTGATCTCCAACGCCTCAGCCGCCCTGGAAAAGCTTAGGTGGGTAGCCACCATTTGGAATATGTGCAGTTGGTGGAAGTTTAGTTGCCCACCAGAGGTTCCACCGCCCGATGAACGGCTGGTGCCAATGCGCCTGGTTTGATTGGCCATGGCCATTAACCCACTTCAATTAAGCGCTCCAGCTTAAGCATTCGCGCCAGATTTCCCGTTGTTACCCGTGCGACCTCTTCAACTGAGACGTCTTTGATCTCAGCCAGGGTCTGGGCCACCGATTGGACGTGTCTTGGCTCCGTCCAATTGGTGCGGTATTTCTTGAAGGGCTGCGGTGCGGCGTCTGTCTCAAGAACGATGTTATCTAAAGGGATAACCTTGGCCACTTCCTGTAACTCAGGCAACCGAATCAATGGGCGTGCCAAGGAGATATAGAATCCGCAGTCGATCGCCTCTCGGGCGGTGGCCTCGTCACCCTGGAAGTAGTGCATCGCTCCGCCAACTTCGCTGGCGTTCTCTTCCCTTAACACCTTGAAGACAGCGGGATGCGACTCCCTGGAGTGGAATATGACCGGCAAACTGAGACTGCGGGCCAAACGGATGTGCTCCCTAAATACCTGATCCTGAATGTCATGGTTGGGAGATTCAGGGAGATAATCCAAGCCGACTTCGCTGATGCAGACAACCTTTGAGGATGATTTTGCCATCCTCTCCAGCTCTGCATAGACCTGGTCGTCAACAAGGGCATCGGCTTCCATGGGATGGATACCAACTCCCGCGTAGAGCGGCTCATGCAATTCGGCTAAATCGATACAATCTTGGGTGGTTTTTAGAGTAGTACCAGCGCATACCGCGAACACGACTCCAGATTCACGGGCACGGTCCATGATCTCTGTCATCTCTGCCAGGGGATATTGATCAAGGTGGGTGTGCGCATCCCCAAGCATGATTTCACTAGCCATTATCTTTTACCTCTAACCGAGGTTAGATTCAAGTTGTTTAATCTTACCAATTTAATTTAATTCTTAAGGGAGGTGAATCCCTAACTCAATCCCATAAACTGAAGTAAAAAATAATCATACACCACGGTTATATGGTAAGGTCAACTTCAGATTTAATGAGCCATTAACTATCCATATCGGATATAATATATTTATTACTCTCTATATATGGTTCTGCGAACTCGGCGAGAACTATATCTCGGTTGATCGCGTCTTTCCCAGTTGATTGCCGTGTGAAATCGGTATGATTTTGACCTGGAAAATGTGTAGGTCTTGGCCGTGACGAAACTCGTTGACAGGCTCAAACGCCAATGTTAGCATAATTGTTGACCAAGAAGGTCGACAATGTTAAATTTCTCTGCGGTTTGATTCATCCGTCCCGCGCACCGATTCATAGCATTAAAATGGATCAAATCCGTTAAACACATCGTTCGGAATTTAGAATAGGAGATTCGATGACCACTCCTAAGGTCATTTCACGAAACGCCACTTCCAGCGAGTTGGATTCCGACTATAAGTGGGGTTTCACCATGGATATCGAGTCCGATCTCTCCCCCAAGGGGTTGAGTGAGGACATAGTCCGGCTCATTTCCGCCAAGAAGGAAGAACCGGAATGGCTGCTTGAATGGCGTCTCAAGGCTTTTCGCCACTGGCTGAAGCTGAAGCAGCAGGCGCCAACCTGGGCCAACGTGGAACATCCTCCCATCGACTACCAGGACATCTACTATTACGCGGCTCCCAAGTCCGACGCACCAAAGAGCCTGGATGAAGTCGACCCAGAGATACTCGCCGCCTTTGACAAACTGGGCATACCCCTCCAAGAGCGGGAGCGGTTGGCCGGTGTGGCAGTGGACGCGGTCGTCGATAGCGCGTCAGTTGCCACTACCTACAAAGAAACCCTGGAAAAACGAGGGATAATCTTCTGCCCCATCAGCGAGGCGGTGCAATCCCACCCCGACCTAGTGCAGAAGTACCTGGGCTCGGTTGTGCCCTTCGGCGACAATTTCTACGCCACCTTGAACTCAGCCGTCTTCAGTGACGGTTCTTTTGTCTACATACCCAAGGGTGTGCGCTGCCCAATCGAGCTGATGACCTACTTCCGGATCAACCAGGCCGACTCAGGTCAGTTTGAGCGGACACTGATAGTCGCCGAGGAAGGCTCCTACGTCAGCTATCTGGAAGGTTGCACCGCTCCGGCCAGAAAGACCCACCAGCTCCACGCTGCGGTGGTTGAACTGGTGGCCTTGGACGATTCAGAGATCAAATACTCCACCCTGCAGAACTGGTTCCCCGGGGACAAGGACGGCAACGGTGGCGTCTACAACTTTGTGACCAAGCGTGGTCTGGCCCGCGAGAATGCCAAGATTTCCTGGACCCAGGTTGAAACCGGCTCGGCCATCACCTGGAAGTATCCAAGCGTGATTCTGGACGGCGACAACTCGGTGGGCGAGTTTTACTCGGTGGCATTGGTGAACAACCACCAGCAGGCCGACACCGGCACCAAGATGATTCACAGGGGCAAGAATACCAAGAGCACCATCGTTGCCAAGGGTATTTCAGCTGGGCAGGGCAATGCCACCTACCGGGGCCTGGTTAAGATACTACCGTCTGCCGCCGGAGCAAAGAACTTCACCCAGTGTGATTCACTATTGGTTGGTGATAAGTGCGGGGCGCATACCGTGCCCTATATAGAAGTCAAAAACCCCACCGCCCAATTGGAGCATGAGGCGTCGACCTCCAAGGTTAGCGACGACCAACTCTTTTACTGCCAGCAGCGGGGAATGTCAGTCGAGGACGCCCACTTTATGATTATCAACGGCTTCTGCCGTGGCATCTTCCAGGAACTCCCCTTCGAGTTCGCCATGGAAGCCTCTCAACTCCTTAAGGTCAGTCTGGAAGGAGCCGTGGGTTAGATGTCGACTACTTCCAAAAAAAACCAACCCTTGCTGTCCATCAAGGGGCTCAAGGCCATGGCTGGCGATCTTGAGATTTTAAAAGGTATCGATCTTGAGGTGAACGCTGGCGAAGTCCATGCCATCATGGGCCCGAACGGCTCGGGAAAAAGCACCCTGGCCAACGTGCTGGCTGGCCGTCCCGACTATACCGTCACCGGTGGGCAGGTCCTTTTCGAGGGCCAAGACATTCTCAAGTTGGAGCCAGAGATTCGGGCACGCATGGGTATATTCCTGGCCTTCCAATATCCCCTTGAGCTGCCCGGTGTCCGCGCCTGGCAGTTCCTAAAGGCAGGGGTTGACGCGAAGCGGGTCCACAACGGCGAAGAAGAGATGAGCGCGCGTGAGTTTGACCAGATGCTCAAGGCTAAAGTCACCGAAGTCCAGATCGACCCTGATCTAGTCAAGCGCGCGGTGAACGAAGGCTTCTCCGGCGGCGAGAAGAAGCGGAATGAAGTGCTTCAGATGGCCGTTCTAGAGCCTAAATTGGCATTGTTGGATGAAACTGACTCCGGTCTGGACATCGACGCTCTGCGCATCGTGTCCGACGGCGTAAATATGCTTCGTTCACTTGAGAATGCCGTGATCCTGGTTACCCATTACCAGCGAATACTTAATTACATCGCACCAAACTTCGTACATGTGCTGTACGACGGAAAGATCGTACAATCCGGCGGCCCCGAACTGGCCCACGAGCTAGAGGAAAAGGGCTACGACTGGATCAAAGACGCCGTCGACGCGGGCGTGTAACGTATTTCTTAACACTGAGACCTCATGACCTCCGCACCTGCTAAATACGCCCATTACTTTGCTGATTTCCAGTCACTGGCCCAAGGGCCAGGCTCTGGCGCTCCGGCATGGCTGAAGACCCTGAGGGAAGACGCCTGGACCAAGTTCAGCGCAACCGGCTTCCCAACTGCTCGCCGTGGTAATGAGCGCTGGAAGTACACCAATGTCGGCCCCATTGCCAAAGTAGATTTTGGGGCAACGAGCCAAGCGCCGTCGATCAACGGATCAAAGTCCTTGATTCCCGACTACAAGATTGGCGGACCAGCTACCTACGACCTGGTCTTCGTAGACGGACATCACTCAGCCGAACTGTCATCCCCGTCGAGCAACCCCAATGGCGTGACCGCCTCCAGCCTGGCATCGGCTACCAACGATACAGCTCTGGAAAGCCAGATCGGGCATTACGCACCGCTGGATGAAGATGGGTTTGTGGCACTGAACACCGCCTTCCTCAATGACGGCGCTTACGTTCAAGTCGCTGATGGACATTCAGAGCGCGTAATCGTCCGTTTGTCCTACCTGACCACCAATAGTTCCGAACCGAGTGTTACCCACCCACGAACACTGATAATTGCTGGGCGGAACACCGATGTCACAGTGGTAGAGGGTTATACCGGCCCGCAGGATAGCGGTTACTTCACCAACGCTGTCACAGAGATTTCCGTAGGTGAAGGTGCCAGTGTCGACCACTACCGCCTGTTGTTGGAAGGCAACAAGGCGTTCCACGTCGGCACCAGCAGGGTGAACCAGGAGAAAGACAGCAGTTTCAATTCGGCGTCCTTCGCGTTGGGCACAGCCTTGGCCCGTAACGATATGGAAGTGCTGATGGGCGCGCCAGGTGCCTTCTGCGCATTGAACGGCCTGTATCTCACCGCAGACAACCAACACATAGACAACCTGATCAGCATCGACCACGCCCAGCCCAACTGCACCAGCCGCTTGAACTACAAGGGCATCCTGGACGGCAAGTCCAAAGCAGTCTTTGGCGGCGAGGTCATGGTCCGGCGCGACGCCCAGAAGAGTGACGCCGAGCAGACCGACAAGAACCTGGTGCTCTCGAAATCAGCCGAGGTCGACAGCAAGCCAAGCCTGCTCATCTATGCCGATGATGTGAAATGCAGCCACGGCGCCACGGCGGGCCATATCGATGAAGACACGCTTTTCTACCTGCGCAGCCGAGGACTAGATCTGGGTGCGGCCAGCAGGATGCTGATCCACGCCTTTGCCAGCGAGATCATCGACACCGTGAAGCTCGAGCCGCTCAAGGATTATCTGGACGTTCTGTTCTCTGCTGCGATTCCGGACAAGAGCCTCCCATTCGGGAGCGCAAGATGACCGCTGGCAACGAGACATCAACCCTCGACTTGAACAAAATCAGGGGCGATTTCCCCATCCTGAGACAGACTGTTAACGGAAACCCGTTGGTCTATCTGGATAATGGCGCCACGTCTCAGAAACCCCAGTCCATGATTGACGCCATAGTTAACTACTACACGACTACCAACTCAAACGTCCACCGGGGCGTCCATACGCTGAGCCAGCAGGCCACCGACGGCTATGAGGGTGCACGGGCCAAGATTCAGAAGTTCATCAACGCCGGTGACGAGAAAGAGATCATCTACACCAGGAACACCACCGAGGGCATAAACCTGGTGGCCCATTCCTACGGACGGAAGAACATCGGCCCAGGTGATGACATCATCGTCTCCAACATGGAACACCACTCCAACATCGTGCCCTGGCAGATGTTGTGTGAGGAGAACGGGGCCAACCTGCTGGTTGTGCCCATAGACGACACCGGCGTACTGATTATGGATGAGTATCAGAAGATGCTCAGCCCAAAGACCAAGCTGGTCTCGATCACTCACGTCTCCAACGCCTTGGGCACCATCCTACCAGCGAAACAGATCGTGAAGATGGCCCATGACGTAGGCTCACCGGTATTGCTGGACGGCGCTCAGGCAGTCCCTCATATGCCCGTCGACATGCAGGATATCGACTGCGATTTCTACGTGTTCTCGGGACATAAATTGTTCGGTCCCACCGGAATAGGGGTCCTCTACGGAAAGGCCGAGTACCTGGATGCGATGCCTCCCTTCCTGGGCGGCGGAGAGATGATCAAGTCGGTCACCTTTGAGAAGACCATCTACAATGACCTACCCTATAAATTCGAGGGCGGCACTCCAGACATTGCCGGTGCCATCGGACTGGGCGCGGCAATCGATTATGTGACCAACCTGGGCTTCGACCGGATAACGGCCCACGAAGATGAACTGCTTCGGTACGGAACCGAGGCTCTATCAAAGATTGAGGGTGTCAGGATAGTCGGAACCGCTGCCCATAAGGCCGGTATATTGTCGTTCGTGATGGATAAAGCCCACCCCCACGACATCGGCACCATACTGGACGAGCAGGGCATCGCCATTCGGACAGGACACCATTGCGCCCAGCCAGTGATGCAGCGGTTCCAGATACCCGCCACCGCCCGCGCTTCGTTTGCCTTCTACAACAACAAAGAAGATATTGACGCTCTGGTCAAAGGCATCGACCGCGTCATTGAGGTGTTCAGCTAATGGCCGGCCTCAGTGACCTGTACCAGGAGATCCTCCTGGAGCACAACAACAAGCCTCACAACTTCAAGACACTCGATGAACCCAACCACACGTCTGAGGGATACAACCCCCTCTGCGGTGACCAGATATCCCTGGCCCTGAAGGTCGTGGATGGTGTGATCGACGATGTTGGGTTCCAGGGCACCGGCTGCGCCATTTCCAGGGCTTCAGCTTCCATGATGACCCAGAGCATCAAGGGGCAGAGCCTGGAAAAGGCCAACGAGATATTTGAAGCCTTCCACTACATGATCACCGAACCGGACGGAGAGCTTGATCTGGACACCTTGGGTGACCTGGAGACCCTCTCCGGCGTCAACGAGTACCCCACCCGCATCAAGTGCGCCATATTGGCCTGGCACACCATGAAAGCGGCCCTCACCGGCGACGAAGAGTCTATATCCACCGAATAGGCGTCTCCGCCGTGTTTTGCTCCGCAATTTGTTAGATTGGCTCTACCCACACGGCTCTATGCTAAGCTTGATTCAATCCTGATTTTTTTGAACTGCAGATAATCAATGCCTCAACAGCCTGACGTTCCCTTGGACGGTCTCTATGGTGACTTGGTCATGGACCATTACCGTCGCCCCCGCAATCGCACACCATTGGTTGATGCAGATGTGGAGGCTGAGGAATTCAATCCCTTCTGCGGAGACCGCGCCACCCTGCAAATTGCGTTAGATGAACAAGGCGAAGTGCGCGATGTCAGCGCAATTGCCGAAGGGTGTTCCATCATCCAAGCCGCGACTTCCATGCTGTCTGGCTTGCTTGAGGGAAAGTCGTTGGATGAGGTTTCTGCTTTGGGAGAGAGGTTCCGGGGTGCCATGCACAATGGCGCAGGAGCCGATGAGACGGGCCTGGGTGACCTTTTAGCCCTGCAGGTAGTCCGACAGTACCCGGTGCGCATCAAATGCGCTCTGCTGCCTCTCACGGCCCTGGAAGAGGGCATCAAAGCCTACAGGTCCAAGGCCAGGTAGCCAAATCTGGTTAGCCAGCGCGATTAACGGTCCAGCCAGGTCCTCGACCAGAAGTTGTACTCAGAAAGGGCTGTGTTGGGTTCAAACCCCTTCAAGTCGTTGTTGAATACCCACCTTGAAGCCGCAGTCACCGGACTGAACAGATAAGCCTGGTCCAACACCCGCCGTTGAATGTCTGCCAGTTGTTTCCTTCTTGCGGAGTCGTCGAACTCTGCAGACTGCTCTTCGATCATCGAATCCAATTTTGCATCTTCATGTCCGGCCAGGTTCCACTGCCCTTGGCTGTGTAGCAGGCCAAACAGGTAGCTGTTGGTCGTGGAAGTCGGCGGCAGTGATCCTACGGCCAGCTGATATTCGCGGGCCGGTCCCAAGACCAGGTCATTGAACTGTATTGGATTCATGCGCCGCAACTCGGGGTTGAAACCCACTGCAGTTAGGTCGGCCAGCAGTCGTTCTTCCAACGCTAGGTTCTCACCACCGGTGCGTTCGATGCGCACCGTAACTTCCAGGTCAACGGGCAGTGTTTGCCCTGAGTCGATCAGTAATTGGCGGGCCTTGCCTGGGTCGGCGAAGAACTTCTGACGCATCTCTGGGCGACCCAGGAGCCAACCGGACTCCCGTACCGGGATTCCTACGCTGGCGAAACCCTGGCCCGACCAGACGGTGTCCAGGTAGTCCCAAGGGTCGATTGCCTGGAAAACTGCCTGCCTGACTGCGGCGTCTTGCAGACTGGGCGTTTCCGCGTTCATGGTCAGCACCACGCCGGAGCCCGACCTACGGGAGACTATCGATTGAAAGTCGCTGTTCCCCTTGCGGACCATATCCCATTCGCTGGGCCCAACGGAGAGAACATCGACCAGGCCAGCCTTGAAGGCCGCAACCTTGTCCAGTTCAGCAGAGTTGGGGGCGTTGGCCAGCGCATCAGAACGCATGATTGAGACGTTCAACTGGTCCAGGAACGGCAGGCCGCCCTCGAAGTAATTGTCGTTCCTGATGAACTCCATGCCAATCGTAGGGTCAACGTCCTGCCAGACCCAAGGGCCGGTGCCGATCACCGGGGCGTTCTTCAGGTCGCCGAATTCAGCCACAACCTCTGGGGCGACGATCTTGACGTGACCATCCGCCAAAGCCAACAGAGCATCGGCATCTTCCAGAGATAATTCGACCTCTAATGTGTGGTCGTCCAGCGCCTTGGACTCTCCGATGGACGACAGAAGCGGGGCGTTGGGCCAACCTTCCGTCTTGAGGCGATCTAGGCTGAAGGCGATGTCTTCAGCCACCAGGGAACGGCTATTGACCGGCGACAGGTTTTGCCATTGGACATCAGGCCTCAGTTTGAACACATAGGCAAGGTTTTCGTTAAGCTCCCAGCTCTGGCAAACGTCGCATTCCAATAGCAGGTTCGGCTGGTTGTCGCCCTGGCCGGAGCGGAGCCTGAGCAGTCTGCTGTAAGCCAGGCCAGGCCCAAGGGCAGTCAGGGTCTCCTGGACACCTTGATGGACGTCTAGATGGGGAATCTCTGCCGCGGCGACGACCTTCAAGGTGCCGCCGGTCGAGCCGGAGGGAGCGGGTGCGATCACCGGGGTGGCAGTAGGAATGGGCAGGCCGTTACTGTCGACAACACCTGGAACCTCGGTTGCGCTTGGGGAAGAACAGGCGATGGCAAATAGCGCCACCGCCATGATCAAAAGGCGTTTTACTGAGAAGAATTCCATATCCCACCGTCCCGGGTCTGACACATCCGCTCCAAGCCGCTTTACTCAGATGGAATAAGGCTTGGAAACAGGGCTGCGGTCCCGTATTTAGCCAACGGAACTGACACCCAATTATAAGACGGTGTCCAGCATGCTCCATGAGGGCAGACCATGCACGGTACGGCGAGAATCTTCTAGTTTAAGGCCCTGGGTTCGTGGTTATTTCCCGGAACGCTGAAGCCCTTTCAGGTAGGCGATGTGGCCCTGGTGCTGGTAGACCTCTCCAACCACCTGCCGGAAGATTCGGCCGATGGACATCTCAGGACGGGCTTCCCGGGGAACGATGTCCATCTGCTTTGGAGTGACGGTTTTGAGGTAATTCAAAGTGGCGGCGCGGACTTCGGCTCCGTATTTCAGCATCTCAGCCAGGTCATAGGCGGGGAACGCAGCCACCTGCTCCAGGGTATGGTCAAAGCCGTTGTCTCGAACTGGGAGACCAAATTTCTCGTCCCAGCCGTCCCTGGCCCAAATCTCAGTCTCGCGTTGGATGAAAAACTGGAACCACATGTCCTCGACCCGGGTCATGTGCCACAGAATCCAACCAATGGGGTTCGCATCTGGTCCGGCGCGCCACATCAACTCGTCTGTTGTGATATCCCCCAGGGCGTCCATCAAGTACTCGTGCTCGGTGTTGAAAGCGTCTTCGATAAACTCGTTCAGAGTCATTTGATCCTCACTGTCTGTTACGGCTGGAGCTCTTGTCAGAATTGCCTGACCAAGCTCATGCCGGACGATTTTATGGCAGGCCACATGATACACCCGGCCAGCCTGTTTGGGGTATGCTAAACTGCACTCGAAGCACGCCTGTACCGATGTATGGGACAGGTAGCCTGAATATATGTAAATGATACCGGGAGCGCTATAGATGGCAGACAGCTTGATCACCCCAGATGTTCGTGCCCTCATCGGCACCGAGACCGAACCCGAGAAAAACCGATTTGCCCTCAGTGAGGAGATGGCCTACGACCTTGCCGACGCCACGGAGGACCCCAACCCGCTCTACATCGATAAAGCCAAGGCTGAAGCCAGCCGTTTCAAGGGCCTGCTCTGCCCACCGCTGGCCACGTGGAAAGACATTGCTCCGTCCATCGGATATTTCGGGGCCGGTCAGGAATCCCACTTTGACGTGCCGCTGCCCTTCAACAGCTACGGCCTGAACGGCGGCAGCGACTGGCAGTTCCTGCGGCCAGCCTACGTTGGGGACTGGGTGACCCGCCAATTCACGGTGGTGGACATCTTTGAGAAACAGGGACGCTCCGGTCCCCTGGTTTTCATCGTTAGACGCGAGACCCAGACCAACCAGCACGGGGACGCCATTAGCGTCGCCGACCGGGTGAGCATCCACCGGAGCCGTCCTCCTGAAGATGAGGTCCAGGCTGTTAATGATGCTGGCCAGGGCCTTGAATCAGTGGTGATCTCACCACCCGCGCCAGACCACACCGTGCCCAGGACCGTCCATGCTGCCGGAGCGCAGAAACACTTCGAAGATATTTCGGTGGGTATGGAGTTGGAGCAGGTGGTCAAAGGGCCGCTCACAACCACCCACTTGGTCCGCTGGGCCGCTGCCAACGGCAACTACGCCCGCATCCACTGGGACCTGCCCTTTGCCCAGATACATCAGGGCCTCTCCAACGTCGTGGTGAACGGGTCTTTGAAGAACCAATATCTTGGCCAGTTGATGATCAAGCTGGCCGGACCGGAAGGTTGGTTCAAGCGGTTCTATGTTGAGCATCGTGGCATGGACTACCCCGGCGACATCATCATCGGCTCGGGCGTTGTCACCGCCGTGCGCGAAGTGAACGGTTACGGCCACGTTGACTGTGACGTGAACCTGACTAACAACCGGGGCGACACCACCGCCACGGGACACGGCACGGTTGTTTTGCCCAAGCAAGGTCAAAGCCTACCGTTGATCTGGGAAGTGGAAGACTGATGCCAGCCGGACTGCTCAGTGGCTTTCGCGTATTGGACCTGGGCTCCGGAATCTCTGCCCCCTGGTGCACCAAGATTCTGGCCGACTATGGGGCAGAGGTCATCAAGGTTGAAACCCCAGGATCTGGGGATTCAGCCCGTCGCATGGGACCCTTCGCCGGTGACGACCCCGACCCGGAAAAGAGCCTGACTTTTCTTTATCTGAACACCAACAAGAAAAGTGTCACGCTGGACCCCTCCAGTGTCAGCGGTAGAAAACTGTTTCATCGGCTGGGGGCCGATGCCGATGTCCTGGTCGAGAACCACCCACCATCCCAGGCCAAAGAACTGGGCATGGACTACGAGTCTTTGTCCGAGGTAAACCCCGGACTGGTCGTAACGTCCATCGCACCCTTCGGGCAGACCGGGCCCTACCATGACTATCAGGCAACCGACATCGTAACCTACGCCCTGAGCGGTTTGATGTACCACTCGGGCGATTCAGACCAACCGCCCCTGCGGAACGTCCTCGATCAGTCTTTCTACGTGGCCGGAGCCAACGGCGCTGCCGCCACCCAGATTGCCCTATTTGCCCGTCTCAGTTCTGGAGAAGGCCAGCACGTGGACGTGTCGGCGGCCGAATGTCTGGGTGCCCATCTGGTACAGCCGTTGCCCTATTACAACTACATGGGGGCGATCAAAGGTCGGCGTCCGGTCCGCGGAGCTGGATTTGAGGAACTGATGCCGGCAAGGGACGGCTACGTTGCCCCTTCGGTACAAGGTTCCAGGCCGTGGGAAGTCATTGCTAACCTGATTGGACTGGAAGAACTGCAGGATGAGAAGTTTGCCACCGGAGCGGGCCGTGTCGCCCACGGTGAGGAATTGAAAGAACTTCTCACCCGTGGGTTGGCCCAGTGGGACCGAATGCCGCTGTTCCTGGCTTCGGGTGAGGCTCGGCTGGTCTTCGGCATGGCTCAGGACGCCGGAGACCTGGTTGAATGCCCCCATCTGGAGGCCCGCGAGTTCTTCGTCGATGTTGACCACCCTGTTGTCGGTCAGGCGAAGTATCCAGGAATGGCCGTGCGGCTGCCGGGAGAGCCTCTCACAGCTTCCCAGCCAGCCCCGCTATTGGGTCAGCACAACACTGAGATATTCGTCCAGGAGTTGGGTTACTCACCTGAAGAACTGGTTTCTTTACGCCAATTGGGCGTCATCTAAGATTTACTCACTCTGAGAAATTACACGTTTCTATATAAAGAGAGTTCAAACTCATGCCCCCTGCGTCCCCACAATCAGCGCCACTGAAAAACATCCGTGTCATGGATCTCAGCCGGGTCTTTGCCATGCCCTTTGCCGGGGCTAACCTGGCCGACCTGGGCGCTGAGGTCATAAAGATCGATACCTGCCAGACCCAGTTCATGGATACCACGCGCACCATCACCGGTCCGTTTCCCGATAACGAGGCAGGCGAATTCTGGTGGGAACAGGGCGGCACCTTCCAGAACTTGAATCGGGGCAAGCGGAGCCTGACCCTGGACCTCCGCAATGAGGAGTCTCAGAAGATAATCAAAGAGTTGGTTAGCGTCTGCGATGTGGTGTTGGAGAATTTCACCCCACGCGTCATGGCCCGGTTCGGACTGGATTACGAAAGCCTCAAGGCCCACAAACCCGATCTGATCATGGTGTCCAACACTGGATACGGACATAGCGGGCCGTGGAGTAACTTTGGTGCCATGGCCTCCGCTCTGGAGCCCACCCACGGTACTGGTGCATTTATGGGTTACATGGAAGAGGGCACAGACGGCCATCTAATAGAAGGAGATGTTCCCAATAAGATGGGAAACTCCTATTCCGACTTCCTCGCTTCTTGGACGGCTTTGGGGGCCTTGATGGGCTGTTTACTCCGGAGAGCACGCACCGGAGAGGGCCAATGGATCGACCTGGCGATGTATCAGACTGGAACCACGGTGATCGGCGCGGGATTGTTGGATTTTGAATACAATGACCGCCGGACCCAAAGGATCGGGAACCGCCACCCGTTCTTGTCACCCCACGGGGTTTACCGCTGCCAGGGGGCCGACCAATGGGTCGCGATAGCGGCCAGAGACGATGCCGACTGGCAATCTATCTGCCAAGCCATCGGCGCACCTGAGTTGATCTCAGATCCCAGGTTCGCTGACCCCATGGATCGTCGGAGGCACCAGGAAGACCTGGACGCCATCATCTTGGCCTGGACGGCGGAAAAGACCTCATATGAGGTGATGAATGCGCTGCAGGCAGCCGGATTCCCCGCCGGAGCAGTGTTAACAGCCAAACAAGCCCTGGTGGACCCTCAATACCTGGAAAGGGGTTTCTTCGAGACAGTCCATAACCCGCCGGAGGTCGGTCTACGTTCGAAGGGATACGTGGGCCGGGGCTGGAAGTTCTCGAAGAGTGAAGCCGAGGTCAGAGGACCCGCGCCAAGGTTGGGAGAAGCCAACGAGTATGTCTTGGGTGAACTTCTGGGTGTCGACCGTGCTCGGATGGAGTCATTCGCCGAAGATTGGACCATCGGTAACCTGCCAGAGGGCGGCGGCGCTCCCGGTGCGGTGCCCCTGGATGAACAGGTGGAAATTGGATCAATTGTCGCTTATGACCCGGATTACCTGGACCTGCTGCCTCCAGTTTAAGGCCAGGTTGGAAACCCGGCTGAGAACCCCTGCTGAGAATTTCGGCTGAGAATCATTGATATCCGGGTTCTGAGAAATCGGTGATTTGACGCTTGACACTTGGGAAAATCGGCTAATATAATTGGCTTTGGATTCCCCGCACCCAACTTCGTTCTTCATTTAGCGCTCTTTGCACCA
>MDTC01081492.1_pt1 | contig 18647 bp, 24 predicted proteins | sample 811181 | NCBI WGS metagenome assembly MDTC01 (sample SAMN05326644, study PRJNA326480) | marine metagenome | isolation source: seawater | place: Pacific Ocean: North | collected 2011
TCAAAGATATTAGAGCTGCTGTTTGCTATAATCCAAAGTCTACTAGATTGTCTAGACAACACAATAATGCTAATATAATTGCATTAGGAGCAAGATTAACAAAAAAAAGTTTATCGTTAAAATTAGTTGATTTATTTTTAAAAACTAAATTTGATGGCGGTAGACACTTAAAAAGAGTAAAAAAAATATAATGTCAGTAATAAAATTAGATAAATATCTTAATAGCTTTTTTAAATTAAAATTACAAGATGCTGATAGTGAACTTTATAATTCAATAAGGGAAGAATTTACAAGACAACAAAATCATATTGAATTAATTGCATCAGAAAATATTGTCTCAAAAGCAGTTTTAGAAGCGCAAGGTTCTGTTTTAACAAACAAGTATGCTGAGGGTTATCCTGGAAAAAGATATTATGGTGGTTGCGAGCATGTAGATGTATCGGAAAATCTTGCAATAGAGAGAGCTAAAAAATTGTTTGACTGTAAGTTTGCAAATGTACAGCCTCATTCTGGTGCTCAAGCAAATGGCGCAGTTTATTTAGCACTTTTAAAACCAGGTGATACAACTTTAGCGATGAGCTTAAATTCTGGTGGACATTTAACTCACGGTGCTAAGCCAGCTCAATCTGGTAAATGGTTTAATGCTCTTCACTACGAAGTCGATAAAGAAACCGGATTAATAGATTATGATGCTGTTGAAAGACTTGCTTTGGAAAACAAACCAAAACTTATAATTGCAGGTGGTAGTGCATACTCAAGAATAATAGATTTTAAAAAGTTTAGAGCAATATGTGATAAAGTAGGATCGTATCTATTAGTAGATATGGCACACTTTTCTGGTTTAGTAGCAGGTGGCGCATACCCTAACCCAACAAAATATGCTGATGTTGTAACATCAACAACTCATAAAGTTTTAAGAGGCCCAAGAGGAGGAATTATTTTAACTAACAATGAGGAATTGATTAAGAAATTTAATAGCGCTATCTTCCCCGGTTTGCAAGGAGGGCCACTAATGCACGTTATTGCAGCTAAAGCAGTTTGTTTTAAAGAAGCTTTATCAGATGACTTCAAAACGTATACAAAAAATGTGATTAATAATGCGAGAGTTTTATCACAGAGTTTATCTGAAAAAGGTTTTAAAATTTTCTCTGGCGGTACAGATACACATTTAATGCTTCTAGATTTAAGATCTTTTAATGTGACAGGTAAGGATGCTCAAGCCTCACTGGGAAAAGCAAATATAACCTGTAACAAAAACGGCATCCCTTTTGATACGCAAAGTCCTATGATAACATCTGGAATAAGATTAGGCACACCTGCTTGTACTACCAGAGGATTTAAAGAGAACGAATTTAAATTAATTGCAGAATTAATTCATAAAGTCATTAAAGGTTTAAGCGAAAACAAAGAAGATAATTCAAAAATAGAAAACGAAGTTAAAAAAGAGATAATTGATCTTTGCTCTGATTTTCCTATATATGGTAACTAAATAAATTTATGCTTTGTCCATTTTGTAGAGAAAAAGACACATCAGTAGTTGACTCCCGTCCGACTGAAGATGGAACAGCTATACGAAGAAGAAGGCTATGCGGGTGTGATAGAAAAGAGCGATTTACGACATTTGAACGTGTCCAATTTCAAGAATTAACAGTTATAAAAGGCAACGGAAAGAGAGAGCCTTTTGATAGAGATAAAATTTCAAAATCAATAAGAATAGCTACAAGGAAAAGACCAATTGACTCAGAAACAATTGAAAAGTTTATTTCTAAAATTGTAAGAAATCTAGAGGGTCTTGGTGAAAGCGAAATACCAACACCAACAATTGGAAAATTCATTATGGAAGGTTTATCCTCACTAGATAAAGTTGCTTATGTTCGTTTTGCATCTGTTTATAAGAATTTTAAAGAAGCAAAAGATTTTGAACAATTTATAGGCAATTTAGATGACAACAAATCATAACCAGTATTTAGATATAGCTTTTCAAATTGCTGAAAAAAACTTAGGAAAAACAAATCAAAACCCATCTGTAGGTTGCGTTGTAGTAAAAAACGGTTCTGTAATTTCATCAGGTTTAACTTCAAAAAATGGCAGACCACACTCTGAGTTCAACGCTTTAAGAAAATTAAAAAACTGTACTGGAGCTTCTTTATATACAACTTTGGAACCATGTGCGCATAAAGGGAAAACACCTCCTTGCGTTAATATTATTATAGAAAAGAAAATTAAAAATGTATTTTATGCTTTTGAGGATCCAGATATCAGAACTTTTAAAAAATCAAAAAAAATATTAAGATTGAATGGTATAAAAAGTAAACTGGTACCTTCTAAAAAATATAAAAAATTTTATAAGAGTTATTTTCTAAATAAAAAAAAATTTAAGCCTTACGTTTCCGCAAAAATTGCTATTTCTAAGGATTACAAAACTATAAATACAAAAAATAAATGGATTACTAATGAAAATTCAAGAAAAATTGTTCATTTTTTAAGAAGCCAATATGACTGCATCCTTTCTACATCTAAATCAATAAATTATGATAATGCAAGACTGAATTGTAGAATTCAAGGACTAGATAATAGTAAACCAGACCTATTTATTATTGATTTAAAATTAAAGCTAAAAAAAAAATTAATTATGAATAATTTGTTAAAAAAAAGAAAAACTTACATAATTACATTAAAAGAAAATTTTAATAAAATATCAACTTATAAAAAACTTGGTTATAAGACTATCCTTATTAATTCATTAAAAGGAAAAAAAGACTTTAATATATTGTATGAAAGACTTTACAAAATGGGTTATTCAAGAATATTAGTTGAGGCAGGATTAACCATTTTAAATAACTTACTTAATAATAAATTAATTAATGATTTATATATTTTTAAGACTAATAAAAAATTGGGTAAAAATGGTCGAAATAACGATAATGATAAATTTTTGAAAAAACTTTTGCCTAAACCCCTAACAATCAATTTAAATAATGATAAACTTTTTAAAATAGATTTTTAATTATGTTTAATGGAATTATTTATAACACTGGCAAAGTAAAATATTTAGAGAGAAAAAAAAATAGTATTTATGTAGGAGTCACTACAAATCTTGCTTTTAAAAAAAAGGATATAGGATCATCTATTTGTTGCGACGGTGTATGTTTAACAATTACAGAAATAATTAAAAATGAAATTTTCTTTTATATTTCAAAGGAAACCCTTAAAAGATCAAAGTTTAAATTTATCAAAATTAATCAGCTTATAAATTTAGAAAAGTCACTTCTTTATGGACAAAACATATCTGGACACTTTTTACAAGGGCATGTAGACGACACAGCAAAAATAATAAAAATAATTTTTGTAGATAAAACCTGGTTAATAAGATTTAAACTTTCCAGCAATGTATTGAATAAATTTTTAGTAGAAAAAGCCTCTATTTCTATTGATGGAGTATCTCTTACAATTTCAAAAGTGTATAAAAATTTTTTTGAAATAAATGTTATTCCACATACACTGAAACTTACTAACCTAAAAAATTTAAAACAAAATAACCTAGTTAACGTTGAATTAGATATATTAAGCAAATATATATATAAATATTCTAATTAAATGCCAAAAAATAAATTTTCAAAAATTTCATCGATTATACAAGAGGCTAAAAAAGGGAAAATGTTTATCCTCGTGGATGATAAAAATAGAGAGAACGAGGGTGATTTAATAATACCTGCTTCTAAATGTAATTCAAAAAGTATAAATTTTATGGCCAAACATGGTAGAGGTTTAATTTGTTTAGCATTAACTAGAAAACAAGTGGAAACTCTAAAATTACCTCTTATGTCTTCTAAAAATAAATCTAGAATGCAAACCGCCTTTACGATTTCAATTGAAGCAAAAAGAGGAATTTCAACTGGTATATCTGCACAAGATAGAGCAAAAACTATTAAAACTGCCATTAATCCAAAAGTTAAAAAAAATGATATAGTTTCTCCAGGGCATGTTTTTCCACTCGTAGCAAGAAATGGAGGAGTGTTAGAAAGAGCTGGCCATACGGAAGCATCAGTTGATATTTCAAAACTATCTAAATTAAATCCTAGTTCGGTGATTTGTGAAGTAATGAATGAAGACGGACGGATGGCAAGATTGAATGATCTTTTTAAATTTTCAAAAAAACATAAAATAAAACTCGCATCTATAGAGGATCTTATCTCTTATCGTTTAAAATATGAAAAATTAGTTAACAGGCTTTCATCTAAAACTATAAAAACTAAAAATGGTAACAAATTAAATTTGTTTAACTACAAAAATATATTAGAAAATAATATTAATTACGTGATTACAAAAGGAAAGCTTAATCAAAAAAACTCTATACCAGTAAGAGTTCTCTCGAATAAATTAAAAGATAAGAATATTTTGAAAAATAAAAGTGTTAAAAATTCTTTAAAAGCCTTAATAAAGTATAAAAATTTCCTACTTCTCATTATTAATAATAATAATTCTATTTCTAAAGATAGTAATATAAATACTTTAAGATATTATGGTATTGGAGCACAGATTATAAAAGACCTTAATGTTAAAAATATGATATTAATATCCAGAAGTAAAAAAAAAATTATTGGACTCGATGGATTTGGATTAAAAATTATCAAACAAATTATTATAAAATGAAAAAAATTTTAATAATTAATTCAAATTACTATAAAGATATTTCTAAAAATTTAGTTTTAAGTGCAAAGAAAAAACTACATCAAGCAAAAATTAAGATAAGTATTTTGGATGTGCCAGGTGTTTATGAAATACCTTATTCAATAAGGAGAAATATTGATAAATTTGACGGCTTTATCGCATTAGGATGCGTAATAAAAGGACAAACACCTCATTTTGATTTGATTTGTAGTTCAACTTTTAGCGCTATATTAAATTTGTCTATAAAATTTAATAAACCCATCTCTAACGGGATAATTACGGCTTTAAATTTGACTCAAGCAAAAAATAGAAGCAAACAAACGAGTAGTAAAAAACCAAATAAAGGGTCTGAAGCAGCCAATGCTGTTATATCAGTTTTAAAAAATGGAATCCAAACAATCTAAAAATTCCTCGCCCAGAGTTAAAGTAATTCAAAAACTCTATAATTCGTTAATGAATCCAGACTCATTAATAGAATATCCCAAAAGTCAGTATAAAAAATTTATTAAAGACGTGGTAACAGGCACCCTTGAAAGATCTAATTTAATTGAGGAAAAAATAGATAAACTATTGACTAATGACATTGATTTAAAAAAAACTGATAAATTGTTAAAAATCATACTATTTGCAGCTATTTTTGAACTAATGTTCAAACATGGAACTCCAAAAAAAGTGATTATAAATGATTATTTGCTAGCATCTGAACATTTTCTAGAGAAAATTCAAACAGGTTATTTAAACGCAATATTAGATAAAATTGCTAAAGAGCTCAGAAAAGATGAATAAAATTGCTATTATATATAAGTTTAGCTTGCGTTTTTAATATTAATTTGGCATTTATGCGCTTTAAATCATGGAAAATTATTTAGAATTACTTTATTTGATCACCTTTATAGGTGTATTAGCTGTAGCTTATAGCTACTTGCTTTCTGGTCAAATAATTTCATCAAGCGCTGGAAACGCCAGAATGCAAGAAATTGCTGAGGCAATTCAAATTGGTGCAAAGGCATATTTAGACAGACAATATAAAACAATTGCAATAGTAGGTATTATTGTACTTGCAATTGTAACATTTTTTTTTAATTATTTAGTAGGTGTCGGATATTTCATCGGAGCTTTTTTATCCGGTGTCGCAGGATATGTAGGAATGCTAATATCAGTAAAAGCAAACGTGCGTACAGCCGAAGCCGCTCGTAAAAGTTTACAATCTGGTTTAACAATAGCATTTAAGTCGGGAGCCATTACAGGCTTATTAGTTGCTGGCTTAGCTTTGTTGGCAATTACCTTTTACTATATAGTTTTGATTAATCTAAATGCTGACAGTAGAGAAATAATTAACGCGCTAGTAGCTCTAGGTTTTGGCGCCTCTCTAATTTCAATTTTTGCTAGACTCGGAGGGGGAATATTTACAAAAGGAGCTGATGTAGGTGCCGATTTAGTAGGCAAAGTTGAGGCAGGTATACCAGAAGACGATCCGAGAAATCCTGCTGTAATTGCAGATAATGTTGGGGATAATGTTGGTGACTGTGCGGGTATGGCTGCAGATTTATTCGAAACTTATGCTGTAACTATTGTTGCCACAATGGTTTTAGCATCAATCTTTTCTCCTCAAGATTATAATTTAATGATTTACCCTTTAGCTATTGGTGGTGCTTGCATTATCACATCTATCATAGGAACATGGTTCGTAAAACTTGGTAAAACCAAAAATATTATGGGCGCTTTGTATAAAGGATTTATTGTTACAGCCATAACATCTTTAATAATCCTATATCCAGTTACAGACTCGATTATAGGAATTAATACTGCTTATAATAATAACGCTGGAGCAATTTTCACAGGTTTAGATTTATATATTTGTGGTGTTGTAGGTTTTGTAATTACGGGATTATTAATTTGGGTCACAGAATATTACACTGGTACAAATTATAGACCAGTAAAGACCGTTGCCCGATCTTCAACAACTGGTCATGGAACTAATGTAATTCAAGGATTGGCGATTTCAATGGAAGCCACAGCCATTCCTGCTTTGATAATTGTAGCAGGTATATTGTATACTAACAGTTTGGCTGGATTATTCGGCATTGCAATAGCAGTAACATCTATGCTAGCACTTACTGGTATGGTGGTCGCATTAGATGCATACGGTCCGGTAACTGATAACGCTGGCGGTATAGCTGAAATGTCCAAACTTCCGAAGAGCGTGAGAAAAACTACAGACGCTCTAGATGCAGTTGGAAATACAACTAAAGCTGTTACAAAAGGATACGCAATAGGTTCTGCTGGTCTAGGCGCATTAGTTTTATTTGCAGCTTATACTGAGGACATAAAATATTTTTCTAAAGTTAAAGGTTCAGTTTTAGAAGGTGTGAATGTAACCTTTGATTTATCAAATCCATTTGTAGTTGCGGGTTTGCTAATTGGCGGCATGCTTCCTTATTTATTTGGTTCTATGGGAATGCAAGCTGTTGGAAGAGCAGGTGGCGCAGTTGTAATCGAAGTAAGAAGACAGTTTAAAAAAATACCTGGTATAATGAAAGGAAAAAGAAAACCTGACTACGGTAGATTAGTAGATTTATTAACAAAAGCAGCGATTAAAGAAATGATCGTACCGTCTCTTTTACCAGTCTTATCTCCAGTAATTCTTTACTTTATAATTTTACAAATTGCAGGAATTGAAGCAGCACTATCATCTTTAGGGGCAATGTTACTTGGTGTAATTATTACAGGTTTATTTGTTGCTGTATCGATGACAGCTGGCGGTGGTGCGTGGGATAACGCAAAAAAATATATTGAAGATGGAAATTTTGGTGGCAAAGGTTCAGAAGCACATAAAGCAGCAGTAACAGGTGATACAGTTGGTGATCCATATAAAGATACAGCTGGACCTGCTGTGAATCCAATGATCAAGATAACAAATATTGTAGCCTTATTGCTTTTAGCCGTTATAGCCCATTAGTATTACTTTCTATTAATATACATTTTTTGCCTAATACTTTCTAAGAAAGATCTAATAAAATTTTTTTGTGAAAGCTCGTTTTCAGTATTTCTTTTTGAGAATTTAATTTGATTAATATCCTCTTTATTCAATATTTTTTTATTTTTTAAAATTCCGTATTTATTAAAATCAAGTATTAAAATATTGTTTTGTTTTACTATATGCTTGCCTAATTTATGATACTTTCCTTTAGTTAAAATTCTCTCTAAATAAATCCAAGTATCAATGTTAGTATCATCCTTTATTTGTGGTTGACCAAAAATCTTAATAACATCATTTTTATTCGATTTATTAATTGTTAATTTATTAGCACGATTTTCTAAATATATGATGCCATGTGTTTTTAATGGCTCTTGTAATTTACATCCTGATAAAATAATACATAATATTATAATTTTTATAAAATGATCTTTAAAGAAACTAAACATAATTCAGACCTTTATAATACATTATTAATATTGTCTCGGAACATTTTTTTTTATAAAGATTTAAAATTTAAGGATACCTACGAGACACGTATATATCTTATGTTTTTTCATTATTCAGTTATTCTCTTGATTTCTAAAATAAAAGGAAAAAAGCCTGATCAGGGTAATTATAACAGCCTTTTTTTTTATATAGAAAATAATTTAAGGGAATTAGGATTTGGTGATGTTTCAGTAAACAAAAAAATGAAAGATTTAAATAAGATTTTCTATGATATATTAATTAAATTAAAAACAAATTCTAGTGATTTTGAATTAAATAAAATTTTAAGCATCAAATACTTTGATAAACTTGAAAATAATGCTAAAAATTGGGAGAATTTTAGTAAATATTTCTCTAATTTTTATTCTTTTTGTTTTGAATTAGATAGCAATTCTGTGATAAAAGATGCAAAAAATTTTAAATTAGAAGTATAATTATGGCTGTACCTAAAAGAAAAACATCTGTTTCAAAGAAAAAAATGAGAAGATCTCATCATAAACTTGCTGCAGTAAATATTATAGAAGATAAAAAAAGTGGAGAGTATAAACTTTCACACCATGTCGATTTAAAGTCTGGCTATTATAACGGTAAAAAGATTTTAGATATTTAAAAAAATATTATGTCAAAAAAAATCTCTATTGCAATAGATGCAATGGGCGGTGACAACTCTCCTGACAAGACTATCGAAGGTATAAAACTCTTTTTAGAAAAGAACGATAAGAATAATGATTTCATCTTAAATGTTTTTGGAAAAGAAGAAGTATTAACTGAGACTCTAAATAAGTATAATATTTCATCATCAAATATTAAAATATTTAATAGCAATACCGTAGTTTCAGATGATGAAAAACCAATGACTGCTGTAAAAAATTCAAAAAACACAAGTATGTGGAATTGCATCAATCATCAGCTCGAGGGTAAATCAGATATAAGCTTATCAGCTGGTAACACTGGAGTTTTATTAGTTATTTCAAGAATGATTTTAAAAATGATAGACGGTGTTAGTAAGCCTGCATTAGCAGGATTATGGCCTAATCAATCAGGAATGAATGTGGTTTTAGACTTAGGGGCAAACATTGAATGTAGCGATCAAAATCTTGTAGATTTTGCCGAATTAGGATCAGCTCTTTTTAAATCTTTGTTTCCATCAGATAAACCAAAAGTTTCTCTTTTAAATGTTGGTTCAGAAGAAATGAAAGGAACAGAAATCTTAAAAAACGCCTCTAAAAAATTAAAAGACTTATCAAGTGAAGATAATTTTATTTATAAAGGATATATAGAAGGTAATGATATAATGAGTGGATCATCTAATGTGATAGTTACTGATGGTTTTACGGGAAATGTGGCTTTAAAAACTGCAGAAGGTACTGCTAAATTTATCACAAAAAATCTTAAAAATTCTCTTACAGAAAATATTTTTACAAAAATATCATTAATTTTTTCATATTTTTCATTGAAAAAATTTAAAGATAAATTAGATCCAAGAAAATATAATGGTGCTATATTTCTTGGTTTAACCGGACCTGTAGTAAAAAGTCATGGAGGAATTGACTCAAAAGGTTTTTATCATTCAATTGATCTGTGTTATAATATAGTCAAAGGAGATTTAATGTCTGAAATCAAGAAAAATTTAAATCATTCTAAAGGTGTCGCATAATAATCTTAAAAAGATTGATATAATAAAAGATTTAAGTGAAAAGTCTGGTTATTCTTCCAATTATTCTAAAAAAGTTATTAATGATTTAATTGAATCAATTTTGCAAAATATTAAAAATGGAAATTTTAATTTAAAAAATATTGGATCATTTTCAGTTATAACTAAAAAAGCAAGAATCGGAAGAAACCCTAAAACTAAAAAAGAACATGTTATCTCCCAAAGAAAATCTGTAAGCTTTAAGGCTTCAAAATCTCTTTTAACAAAATTAAATATGATTACATGAGTAAATTATTAACTATTTCTGAAGTTTCAAAAATTCTTAATTTGATTAACCCTAAAACAAAAAAACCTCAAAATCATATATTAAGATATTGGGAAAACGAGTTTAAAGAGATTAAACCCAAAAAAATTAATAATCGAAGATACTATTCACCAGATCAGGTTGAAATTATTAAAATGATCAAGTTTTTGTTAAAAAACAAAGGAATGACTACATTTGGTGTAAAAAAATTATTAAACATAACTGCAAATAAACTTGACGTTAATAATGCACATGGTTTAAAAGCTGATTATTATAAAAACTTATTAAAAAGTAAAAGCAAAACTTTATTACAAAAAATTAATAAACTCAAAATCTATGGCAAAAAAAACTCATCTTAAAGTTAGAATGGTTCCCGAAAGTAACCCTGATAGTAAATTTATTTATTATGCAAAAAAACCCACTAAAGGAGAGAAAGCTAAAGATAAGCTTAAATTAAAAAAATATAATCCAAATACTAGAAAACATGAATTTTTTGTTGAAAAAAAACTCCCTCCACACAGCAAATAAAAATTATTTTTTAAAATTCCTGAATTCGTAATCAATAAACGCCCTTATCATTGATTTCCATATTCTATTAGTAATTTTTGGATCAATATTTTTTTTTTTTGATTTTTTTGATATATTTTTTAAAATTATAGATATTCTTTTTTTATCAATTATATCTTTTTTAAATTTCTTGTTAAGTATTACTTTGTTGACAAGTGTTGTTCTCTTTTTTATTACATCAAGTAAAATGTTGTCGAGTTTATCTAGTTCTTTTCTTATATTAATTATATTTTTGTTTATCATAGCGACAATTTAAAAAATTCAAGACTTATTTAATACATGTATAATATATTATGCACTTTACTGAAAAAAAAAATAAATAAATTATTTTTATATTGGTTATTTATATCACTAATATTGGTATTTTTTATTATAATAGTCGGTGGTTTGACTAGATTAACAAATTCTGGTCTTTCTATAACTGAATGGGAATTAATTAAAGGTATTTTACCACCCCTTACAAATACTTCATGGGAATTTTATTTTAATGAATATAAAAAAATTCCGCAATATCAACTATTAAATAACGATATGGAATTGGATCAGTTTAAAGTCATTTTCTATTGGGAATATTTTCACAGAATTCTAGGTAGAATAATAGGTTTATTTTTTCTGATACCGCTAATATTTTTTTATTTTAGTAAAACAATTAGCAATGATCATATGAAAATTTGTTTTATAATTTTAATCCTTATAATTTCTCAAGGTATAATTGGGTGGTACATGGTGAAAAGTGGTTTAACAAATGATGTTACTGTAAGCCATTATAGACTTTCTGTTCATTTAGGAAACGCAATTATAATCATTTCTATACTTTTTTGGTTAATTAAAAGAGTTACTTCTAAAAGGGTTAAACTTTTTTTTATTTTTTCGAAAAAAAATTTACCTTTTCAAGTGTTAATATTGCTTATACTATTACAAATTATTGTTGGAGCTTTTGTATCAGGTTTAGATGCAGGAAAAATTTATCAAACATGGCCTTTGATGGGCAATAACTACGTACCCGATGATTTTTCATTTAAAACTCTTAATAATTATTTTGACTTAGACAATCACTCGTTAGTCCAATTTTATCATCGAAATTTAGCATATCTAATTATATTTTATGCATTAGTTTTATCTATTTATATATTTAAAAATAAAATTTTTAATTTATACAAACCTTTACAAATATTATTGTTTTTTTTAGCTTTGCAAGTTGCTTTAGGCATTTTTACATTGATAACTGGTTTAAATATTTATTTAGCTTCATCACATCAAATAACGAGTGTGTTGCTAGTATTTAGCGCTTTAAATCTATATTTTTTAAGAGTTAAATAAATTGACTTTAATACACAATCTTTGTATTTATCGCCCATAATTATGACTCCATTTATAAAAAAAAAGAAGTGAAGCAAGATTGGTATCTTATAAATGCTGAAAATGCTGCAGTAGGAAGATTAGCTGCTTATATATCTAAGGTTTTAAGAGGTAAAAACAAAGCTACTTACAATCCTCATATTGATAATGGAGATTTTGTAGTAGTAACTAATATTGATAAAATCAAATTTACTGGAAAAAAATTTAATAATAAGAAATACTATAGGCATACAGGTCACCCCGGGGGAATTAAAGAAAATACTCCCTCTTTTTTAAAAGAAAAAAATAAAACAGAGCAAATTCTTAAGTTAGCTGTTAAAAGAATGTTGCCTGGTGGTCCTTTAGCAAAAAAACAATTAACAAAGTTAAAAATTTACAATGGCTCTGCTCATCCACACGAAATGCAAAAACCTCAAGAAGTTCATTTTGATAAACTAAACAAAAAAAATATCGTTAAATAATGGAACAAAATATTCAACAACAAGCTAAAACAAAAAAAATAAAATTGGATTTTAAAGATAGCAAATACGCAACAGGTAGAAGAAAAAGATCAATAGCTAAAGTTTGGGTAAAAAGAGGTACAGGCAATATTCATGTAAATGGAGTGAAAATGAATGAATATTTTAAAAGACCGGTTCATCAAATAATAGTTACTAGACCACTTGAAATCTCTGAGGTTGCTACAAACTATGATGTGAAATGTTCTGTGAAAGGCGGCGGTTTATCTGGTCAAGCAGGAGCTATAATTTTAGGTATCTCAAAAGCTTTAATTTCGCATGATGAAAATCTTAAAAAAAATTTAAAGAAAGACAAACTCACCACCAGAGATTCTCGTGTTGTTGAGCGTAAGAAATACGGCCACAGAAAAGCTAGAAGAAGCTTCCAATTTTCTAAAAGATAATCATTTAGATTTAACTATTGTTAAAGACAATGTTATAAGACCTTATGTCTATGCAAAATAAGAAAAATATAGCTGTTATAGGAGCGACAGGTTATACAGGACTCGATCTTGTATATATTTTGTCCAAACATCCGAAGGTTAAATTAGTTAATTTGTGCGCTACAAAAAATATAGGAAAAAAAATAAATTTTTTCGATAAAAGAATAAAGAAAAAATTACCAAAAATTACAGCAGTTAGTAAGATTAATTGGGACAATATAGATTTAGTTTTTTTGTCATTACCAAATAATGAAGCACAAAAAATAATTAAAAAAAACTTTTATAAAAATAAAAATATAAAATTTATTGATCTATCTGCTGATTTCAGAATTAATAACACAGTAATATATGAAAAAAATTATAAGACTAATCATAAAGCAAAAGAACTAATAAGACATTCCTTATATTCAATTCCTGAATTTAATAGAAAAAATATCAAAAAATTTAGAATTATTTCAAATCCTGGATGTTATCCTACATCTATACAAATACCATTAATTCCTTTAATTAAAAAAGATTTAATTGAAACTAATAATATAACTATTGACTCTAAGTCTGGCTACTCAGGCGCTGGAAAGAATTTTGAAAAAAAATTTACTCATAAAAATCTATATTCTTCAACTTTTGCATATAATACTAGAAATCATAGACATGTTTGTGAAATAGACCAGGAGCTCTTTGACAAAACTAAAAAAAAGGTAAACTTTTCTTTTAATCCTCACTTATTACCTACTTTTAGAGGGCTTTTGTCATCAATATATGTAAATGTTAAAAAAGGTAAATCATCTAAAATGTTAAGAAAAGAACTTTTAAAATATTATAGAAAATCTAAATTTATTAAAGTTCTAAAGCTTAACTCACAAATCGGATCTGGAAATGTTTTAAATACAAACAATTGTGAAATATCAATATGTGAAACAAGAATTAAAAATAAATTAATAATTTTTTCTGCTATAGATAATTTAGTAAAAGGAGCCTCAGGTCAAGCAATACAAAATATGAATTTACTATTTAACTTTTCAGAGAATTTAGGTTTAAAATGAAATTCATACATTTAATATTTTTATTTTTCTTTTTAAGTAACTGCAATAAACCTAGAACAGTACTTATTTGTGGTGACCATGTTTGTATTAATAAATCTGAAGCAGAACAATATTTTGAAGAAAATTTAAGCTTAGAGGTTAAAGTAATAGATAAAAAATCAAAAAAAAATATCGATTTAGTTGAATTAAATTTAAAACAAAATCATTATGGGGAAAAGAAAATAACGTTATTAAACAAAAAAAACACTAATGAAGAATTAAAAATATTAACTAAAAAAGAGAAAAGCGAGATTAAAAAATCTATAAGTAAAAAAAAAAGGGGAAAAAAATTAACAGAAAAAAAAATCTCTAAAAATGATGAAATAGTCTCAAAGTCTAAAATTAATGATAAAAAGATAAAAATATTAGATAAAAAAAAAGATAATAAAATTAGTCAAAAAAATGTTAATAAAAATGTAATTAATGTTGTTGATGTTTGTACAATCTTGGAAAAGTGTAGTATTGATGAAATATCAAAATTTTTATTAGAGCAGGGGAAGAAGAAAAAATTTCCAGATATAACAGTCAGACAATAGATTTAATGAGAAAGATAAACATAGCAATAATCGGTCTAGGCAATATTGGATCTTATTTATTTAAATATTTAAATGAAAATAAAAAAATTTTAACAGAAAAAAATAATTGTTTACCTAAAGTAAAATATGTTTCTGCGCGAAATAAAAAAAAGAAAAGAAAATTAAAGATTCATAAACGTTTATGGTTAGATAATTATCTTGATGCCACAAAACAGAGTGATGTAGACTTAATAATTGAATTGATTGGTGGTGCAGAGGGTCCAGCTAAAAAATTAGTTTTTGAAGCTCTTAAAAATAAAAAACACGTAGTAACAGCAAATAAGGCATTAATAGCAAAATATGGTGATGTCCTTTCAAAAATTGCTGAAAAAAATGGTGTTAACTTAGAATTTGAAGCTGCTGTATGTGGAGGTGTACCTATTATACGTTCAATAAAAGAGGGTTTAATAGCAAATAAGATTTCAAAAATTTATGGAATATTCAATGGAACTTCAAATTATATTCTTTCTTCAATGGATAAAAAAAATAAAAGCTTTAAAGAAGTATTAAAAGACGCAAAAAAATTAGGTTATGCCGAGTCAAATCCTTCAGCAGATTTAAATGGTGATGATGTTGCTTCAAAACTAAAAATTTTATCATCTTTATGTTTTAACTCGCTTTTAACTAACGATATTTATGTAGAGGGAATTAGAGATATAGATAAAACTGATATAGATAATGCTAATAATCTAGGTTATAAAATTAAATTAATCGGATGTGCAGAATTAATTAACAATAAGATTTATCAAAGAGTTCATCCAACGCTTATAAAACAAGACTCTTATGTAGCAGGTATAGATGGAGTTCTAAACGCAGTAATTATAGATGGTAGACCGATTGGGCAAAGCATAATTCAAGGGGAAGGTGCAGGGCCAGCAGCGACTACTTCAGCCTTGATTTCAGATATATCTTCGATTTTAAGAGGAAATATAAAATTTCCTTTCTCTATTTCTAGCGCTAAACGAAAAAAAATCAAATATGAAAAAATCGATGAAAGATTTTTTTCAAGTTATTTACGTTTTGAAGTTGAAGATAAACCTGGTGTTTTATCTAATATTACTAATATTTTCTCAAAAAATAAAGTGTCAATTAAAAGGTTAGTTCAAAATCCGGATAAAAATAAAAAATCTTCATCTATTTTAGTTATAACTCATAAATCTAAAGACAAATTTTTAAGCAAAATAATTAAAGAAATATCTAAAAAAAATTACATCAAGCGTAATCCAAAATTAATTAGAATTGATGATTATTAAATGTCGATTGATAAGAAATTTTTAGAGTTATTTGTAAAGGTAACAGAAAAAGCTGCTATAGGAGCATCTAAATTTATTGGAAAAAAAGATAAAATTGCTGCTGATAAAGGTGCTGTAGATCCTATGAGAAGAGAGTTAAATAAGATTAACATGGAAGGTACAGTGGTTATTGGGGAAGGAGAAATGGATGAAGCTCCGATGCTTTTTATAGGTGAGAAACTAGGTACTCTTAATGGTCCTAAATTTGATATTGCTGTAGATCCTTTGGAAGGGACAAAATTTACAGCGAATGGTGAACCAAATGCTTTCTCAGTTCTAGCAATATCCGAAGAAGGCGGTTTATTATCTGCCCCTGACACATATATGGAAAAAATAGTAATTGGATCTAATTTGCCTAAAAATTTAATGGATATAGATAATGGGATTGAAAAAAATTTAAGACTATTAGCTGATGCAAAAAATAAGAAAGTGTCTGATTTATGCGCATGTGTACTCAAAAGACCAAGACATGATCTTATTGTTAAAGAATTAAGTAAATTAAACGTAAAAATTAATTATATAACTGATGGTGATATAGCTGGAGCATTAAGTGTAATCGGTGATAACCCAAAAAATGATATCTACTATGGTACAGGAGGAGCACCTGAGGGTGTAGTTGTGGCTGCAGCGCTATCTTGCTACGGAGGACAAATCCAAGGTCGTTTAGTTCTAGATGATGAAGAAAAAATTAGAGCAAGAAAACTAGGAATTACTGATTTTAGTAAGAAATATAATATTGATGATATGGTAAAAGGTGACGTAATTTTTTGTGCAACAGGTGTTACATCAGGTGACTTAGCAAAAGGCGTAAAAGACCTTGGCAACAAATTTGAAGTTAACTCATTTGTATTACATAAAAACCAAAAAATTATTAAATCTGTTACAAATATTTACAATAAATGAATATCCTTTCAGTAAGTGGCAAAAATTGGATTTTAAAAAATTTTGATTATAATGACATCAAATATATTAAAGAAAATTTTTCATTAGATGAAATTACGTCAAGGCTTTTATCTATAAGAAAAATTAAAAAAGAAGATATAAATTCTTTTCTAAATCCATCTATAAAAAATTTTTTACCCAACCCAAATATTTTGGAAGATATGGAAAAATCTTCTTTAAGAACTGTTAAAGCAATCGTAGATAATGAAAAAATAGGTATATTTGGTGATTATGATGTTGATGGAGCCTCATCTACAGCATTACTAGGTAATTATTTTTCTGAATTAAATCTAAATTATGAAATTTATATACCTGATAGAAGAAAAGAGGGATATGGGCCTACAGACAATAGTTTTAAATATTTTTTAGATAAAAATATAAAGCTAATATTTACAGTGGACTGTGGCACTTTATCGTTTGATGCTATTGAATTTGCAAAAAAAAATAAAATTGATGTTATTGTAATCGATCATCATCAATCTGAAATAAAATTACCAAATGCTTTTTCTGTAGTAAATCCAAATAGATTTGATGATAAATCTAATTTGCAATATTTATGTGCAGCTGGTGTAACATTTATGTTTCTCGTTTCTCTAAATAAGCATTTAAGATTAAAAAATTGGTTTGAAAAAAAAAAATCAAATGAACCAAATTTATTAAATTATCTAGATTTAGTATCTCTTGGAACTGTTTGCGATGTTGTCCCACTGGTTGGTTTAAATAGAGCGTTAGTTAAACAAGGGTTAAAGGTAATAAAATCTAAAAAAAATTTAGTAATTAAAACTCTGCTCGATATTTGCAAAATTGAGACTAATCCTTCTACATATCATTTGGGCTATATTCTTGGGCCAAGGATTAATGCTGGTGGAAGGGTAGGTAAATGTTCACATGGTGCTAATTTATTATTGGATAAAGATCCAAAAAAAATTTTTAAAATCGCTTCAGAATTAGATCAATACAATAAAGAAAGACAAATGCTTGAGAAAGATCTTCTAGAAAAAATTTTGATTCAGGCAAAAGACTCTTTATCGGATCCAGTTTTAATACTTAGTGGAGTAAATTGGCATGAAGGTATAATTGGTATAGTTGCTGCTAGATTAAAAGATAAATTTAACAAACCAGTTATAATTATTTCAATAGATGGAAATAAAGGTAAAGCTTCAGCAAGATCTATAGTCGGTTTTGATATTGGATCATTAATTATTTCAGCAACACAAGAAAAAATTCTCTTAAAAGGCGGCGGACACAAAATGGCAGGGGGATTTTCAATTCAAGTTGAAAATATTGAAAAATTTAAAAATTTTATTAACAGAAAATTTAAGAATATTAATCAAAATTTAACAAGTGAAAAACCTTTATTATTAGATAGTGTTATCTCGGCTTCAGCTGTTAATTTAGATTTTTATAATAAAATTGCACAGTTACAACCTTTTGGCTCGGGAAACCCAGAACCAAAATTTATGATTGAAAATTTAAGTACTGTTAATTCAAAAGTTGTGGGAGACAAGCACATAAAATCTGTTTTAATAGGAAAAGACGGATCAACAATTAAATCAATAGCTTTTAATGCTTTAGACAATGATTTAGGAGCATATCTGCTCAAAAAAAATCATAAATTATTTAATATTGCTGGAAAATTATCCCTAAATGAGTGGAAGGGGCAATCAAATGTGGAGTTTATTATCGATGATATTTCTGTTAATAAGACTTTCAAAAATACGGTCCCATCGTCTATCGGTTAGGACAGTTGGTTTTCATCCAACAAAGAGGGGTTCGATTCCCCTTGGGACCGCCA